>Ga0209186_1000006_pt1 | contig 218807 bp, 184 predicted proteins | sample SidtaG_FD_187426 | JGI IMG/M metagenome (GOLD analysis project Ga0209186, IMG submission 187426) | Marine algal microbial communities from Sidmouth, United Kingdom - Sidmouth_Male2 metaG (SPAdes) (version 2) | ecosystem: Host-associated > Algae > Red algae > Unclassified | place: Sidmouth... | reverse complement strand
ATTTGTTCGACCAATTGTAGCTTAAAAGAAAGCGAATAGTCTTTTTGGGTTCTTTTTACATAACCCGTCTTTGTTGACTTGTTCATTACACTAAATTTTAGTGTATCGCTATTTTAGGACAGGACAGGTTCAAGTATAAAAAAAGCATTATAAATATTTATAATGCTTTTTTTATATTCTAAAACCAAAGATGCCAAGGAATCATATATAATACTAAAACTAAGGCTATACTGTAAAAAATAGCTAGTATCTTAAATTTTGGCTTAGATACCAATTTCTTTTTGTGCTTAGAATAGCCTATGGTTACTAAAGCCACAGCTATAATCATTGTCACTGGGTGCTCAACCGCTAATCTTCTAATAGCACTATTTTTCATTACCTCACCAACTGTCAATTCATCAAAATAACCCTTTGTAAACCAATAAATTATACCTAACAACAACTGAATATGCATTGTAATTAAAGCGAACAATGAAATTCTAAAATCTTTAGGGTCAAATTCTTTATCGACAAAAAATTTAAAAATTGCATTAAAAGTTGCTAGTACTAAGACGACCAAAACTAAATAAGCCCAGTAAGAATGTAAAAATTGCATCATTTTTTAATGTTGGATTAGTTGAATAATGATTACAAAAGTAAGTATTTGAGGCTAATTGCAATTATTCTGAAACAGTAATTTTATGTTTTAGTTCATTACCAAGTTCATCGATAACCGTAATGAGATGATCTCCAGAAGAAGGTAAAACAGCCATATCGTGTATATCTTTTGTACTACCAATAAATTGATTATCTATATACCAATACAGTTCTATTTCTGGTTTTGAATGCGCTACTTTTAAGATTAAATCGTTGGTATTGCCATCAAAATCTTTCGGTAAGAAAATAGTACTTTGTTGATTGGGATACATAAATTCCATAGAAACTCCACTAGACGATATACAATCATTTCTAAACGGAGGCAATTCTTTATAAAATGGATTCTTGTTTTTAAAATAATAAGCTTGTAAAGGAGGTAAAATAAACCAAGGCTTATTATGAATTCTTGAAACAGATTCACAAGAGGAGTTCACTTGAAACCTTTCAGAACTATCTAAATGCGCCAATTGATGATAAGGACACGGCTCCGTTTTTTGACCACTTAATTGAATATATCGTAATTCGGTATCATCACAAATCGAAGATGCTCTATAACCACTCTTTTTACAAATATCAGCTGCAATCATTTCATCGTAAGGTTTCGCAAACCAGTCGCTTTTTGGTAACACATCAAACACATCAAAAAGAATTGGTGCTGCCGTTTGTACACCGACTAAACCTGGGCGTCCTTCACCATCTGCATTACCTACCCAAACGCCAACCACATAGTCTTTAGTGGTGCCAATTGCCCAAGCATCTCTAAAACCAAAACTTGTGCCTGTTTTCCATGCTATGTCTTGAGAAGAATCGTAGAATTCCCAACTATCATCACCTTCAGGACGGTTAACTTGTTTCATACTTTCAAAAGTGAGATATATAGAAGCGGCATCAAAAACATCCTTTTCACTAGAGAGTTTTCCGAAGTCAACAATGTGTTTCGAATTATAAATAGGTTGCGTGAATTCGTTAGTAAAATATTGACTAGAATTTGTGCTAAAATGATTTAAAGTCGAAGCCATTGCTGCATAGCTCTTACACAAATCCCACAGGTTGCTTTCTGCACCACCAAGCACTAAAGACAAGCCATAATGATTCGCATTATATTTTAAATCTTTAAGCTGAAATTGCTGTAAATAATGGTAAAACCGATCCAATCCAAAATCTTGAAGCATGCGCACAGCAGGAACATTAAGTGAACGCGACAAAGCTTCATTAGCAAATACAGCACCATCATAAGATTTATTGAAATTTTCGGGTTGATAGCTTCCAAATTGTGTAGGTACATCTGCAACTAAAGTATTTGGCAATAAGTCTCCAGCATCCAACATTGACGCGTATAAAAAAGGTTTTAAAATACTGCCTGTACTTCTAGGTTTATCAATTATATCTACACTTTTTTGGTGCGCATTATCTGTTGGTGAGTTGCCTATGTAAGTTAAAACTTCTCTCGTGTTTACGTCTAAAACTAAGACCGAAATATTATAAATTTCATTTTGTTTCAACAGATTATAATGTTGTTCCACTATTGCATTGGCCTGTTCTTGTAAACTAATTTTTACAGTCGTTTTTATACGTTCTCCTTTGTTGCTTTTTGCAATTTTTTGCAATAAATGTGGAGCAATTTGAGGTAAGGGATAAGGTTTTTGCGGTAAGCCTTCAGCGATAGAAAGTTCATAAGTTAACTCATCTATAGTACCGTTTTCAAATAATTTTTTTAGTAATCTATTACGTTTGTCTAATAATCGTTGTTGATTTTTTCCAGGATAAATTAAACTCGGTGCATTTGGCAATACTGCTAAGGTGGCACTTTCTGCCCAAGATAAGTTTTCAGCATTTCTATTAAAATATCTCCACGCAGCTGCATCAATACCAACTACGTTTCCTCCAAATGGAGCATGACTCGCGTATAGGTTTAAAATTTCATCTTTAGACATCCTAAATTCTAAACGTGTTGCTAATATGAGTTCTTTAAATTTTTCAAAATATGTACGTGATTTTCCTTTTCTAGATAAACGAATCACTTGCTGTGTAATGGTGCTACCTCCTCGTTTTACAGACCCAGAACTTATATTTCCTTTTAAAGCTTTAAATATCGAAACCGGATTAAAACCAGGATGCTTGTAAAAGTATTCGTCTTCAAACTGAAGAATACAAACTTTAAATTTATCCGGAATACTATCACTCGCAGGAAACCTCCATTGCCCATCGTCTGCGATTAATGCACCTATTAACTCATTAGAATTACTAGTTATCACAGTTGCTGTTGGATCTTTAAATAGTTGCTTAGGCAAACAGAAATAAAACGCAATAATTAGAACTAAAATCACTGAAGATTTTATTCTATTTCGCTTTAAATATCTAAATAAACTATACATAAACTATACAAAGGTAGGTTTTATCAGTGTTTTGTCGAAAATGAATATTATTACATAAACTTATCTATATATTTATACGTGCGAAACTCTTTTCTTAATATTAAAATAGTCATAATTTTTTGTATTTCTTTTTTTTCTAAAGACATGCATGCGCAATTGGGATTCTGTCAAGGAAATTCTGGTGACCCTATATTTACCGAAACTTTTGGAACTGGTACAAATTATGGCCCTCCATTAGCAGCAGGAACAACAACTTATAGTTTTGTCGGAAACTCTGGGCCACAAGATGGGGAATATACAATAGGAAGAAATACATTTTCATTTGGCTGGAATTTACCAAGCGATCATACAGGAGATACCAATGGAAAATGCTTAATCGTTAATGCGAGTTTTGCTGCAGGTGAATTCTATAAAACAGAAATTAATGGTTTATGTGAAAGCACTACTTACGAATTTTCATCTTGGGTTTTAAATATTCTACCATCATCCGGTTGTGGTGGGACAGGTATACCAGTAGATGTTAGGTTCGAAATTTGGGATGTAACTGACACTAATTTATTGGCAAGTGGAAATACAAATGATATTTTTCATACTGGACCTAATTCTTGGATTCAATTTGGTTTAGTATTTCAAACTGTGGTTGGTCAATCTTCAGTCATTCTTAAAATGAAAAATAATGGAGTTGGTGGATGTGGCAATGATTTAGCTATAGACGATATTGTATTTAAAAGTTGTGGCGATTCTATTGATGTAAATGATGGAACTAGTAATAATTCCATAACGCTTTGTAGTACTCAAACACCATATTCTGAAACGTTAACCGCTACTCCAGATAACATAGTATTTAGTAATCATTTTTATCAATGGCAAACAAGTACAGATGGTATTAATTGGATGGATATTCCTGGCGAAACAAATGCGTCTCTAACAATAACAGGAATTACTTCGACGACATATTACAGAGCTAAAGTTGCTGAGTATGCTGCAAATTTGAATAATTCTGATTGTATAACATTTTCAGATGTATATGAAATTATAGTAAATCAAGCTCCTCCACCTCCAACCACAGAATGTTGGGAAACCGCTACATTTGATGATTCTTTGTGTAGTTGGACAGTTTCAGGAACACAACCAACGCAACCCAATACAGAATGCTGGGAAACGGCGACCTTTAATAGTGTATCATGTTTATGGGAAATTACAGGTACTCAACCTACAGCTCCAATAGTTGAGTGTTGGGAGACCGCAACTTTTAATAATGCAACTTGTTTATGGGAAGTTACAGGATCTCAACCTGTTCAGCCAGCCACTGAATGTTGGGAGACAGCCGTTTTTGATGCGAATACTTGTGTTTGGAATATCTCAGGAACCCAACCAATAGAACCCACAGGATTAGAGTGTTGGCAAACAGCTACGTTTAATAATACGTCGTGCGTTTGGGAAGTAACAGGATCACAACCAATTCAGCCAACTATAGAGTGTTGGGAAGTCACCACATTTAACACTTCGACTTGCATATGGGAAATCACAGGAACACAACCAGCCGAGCCAACAGATTTAGAGTGTTGGCAAATAGCTAACTTTAATAATATAACGTGTACTTGGGAAGTCTCTGGTACAGAACCAATAGAGCCAACAGACTTATTCTGTTGGCAGACTGTAGCTTTTAATGAGACTATTTGTGAATGGGAAATTACAGGAACACAGCCTATAGAATATAGAGATGAGTTTTTATTTTTATGCGAAGACGAAGAACTCACTTTAGAGGCAATAACATCTATTGAAAACCCTAATTATGAATGGACATCTGGCGAATTATCTCAATCTATTTTAATTAATTTAGCCGGAATTTATGAAGTTGAGGTTACTGATGATTGCTTCACAGAGATTATAACGTTTAATGTTTCTCTGATTGAAAATCCAGTTATAATGAATATAGTTTCAGATAGAAGCACAATCATTGTTAATCTGATGAATAGTGGTGATTATCTGTACTCATTAGATGGTGTAAATTATCAAACTAGTAATACGTTTGTTGATATGTCAGGTGGTTTATTTACCATTTACATTAAGTCAAGCGAATGTGATATTGTCGTTACTCAAGAACATTTTCATTTTTTCATTCAAAGGTTTATGACACCAAATAGTGATGGTGATAATGATTTATTTAGAGTAAATGTTGCACAATTTTTTACCGAATCTGAGGTTTATATTTTTGATCGCTATGGTAAATTGCTATATTCAGCTATAAATACTAATGCCTTTTGGGATGGGACATTTAATGGAGCTGATTTACCAACTTCAGATTATTGGTATCGCATTGTTTTAGATGGTCAACAGTTTGTAGGTCATTTTACCCTGAAACGCTAGTGAATAGCGAACCACAATTACGAATAGCATGAAGCTATTTTTAAATGTGATTTACTTTTTCAAACTTTTGATATATACTTTTCATTATTATATGGATTCTTCGCTGCGCTCTGAATGACATAAACTTTCGTATTCATACTCATGCTCAACTTTACAAATCCTAACGTTATACCAATTATACCAGTGTTCACGTCCTTTTTGTTGCGCGAATAAATGTTGTGAATTAGCTTTCCAATTTTTTATAGCTTCTAAACTTTCCCAATAACTTACTGTAATACCGACTGTTTCACGAGCACTATCAATACCAATATAACCTTTTTGTTGTTTGGCTATGGATTCCATTTTATTAGCCATTTCGGTATAGCCTTCGATTTGTTCTGTTTGTGTTGATGTGAAAATTACGGCGTAGTATGGTAGTTTTTCTTTCATAATTATATTTCGAACTCTAAAATTAATCTTTTAAAAACACCCCTAAAGTCCCCTCAAGGGGACAATTCAAAATTGAAACATTGAATCTATTGTCCCCTTGAGGGGACTTTAGAGGTGTAAAATTAAATTTTAGATTGTTCTGGCATCTCAAATTCAACTATTTTCTCTGTTATGTTATCGTCAAAATCGGTCAATATAAATTTGATAAAAACACGATTAGTTGAGACTCCAACAGGATAGTCCTTTATGTTTTTTATAGTCTTAACATAAGCTAACCAGTCTTCACCACATTTTTCAACAACATCATCCTTTAAATTTTTCGTTGCTGTATCTATAAAAGTTTTCCAGTCCTTTTCTGTAAAGGTCAAGGTTTCGTATACATTCGATTTTAACTGCTTTAAAGGCTTCCATTCAGTATCAAATTGTTTCCATTCATTAGTGTTACAATTAGCATCAGCACTCATAAAAGAGAAACTATTTTCGTAACGTTGAAATAGGTTGACATGTTTATAATCATTGTCTATTAACACAATGCTTTTCCCTTCAGGAGAAGCACTTGCATCAACATTAATTATAGCCTTAGTGTCACTTTTTAAATCGTGAGTTCTTTTATAATCACTTGTGGCTACATTTTTGATTTCGACCTTTACATTGTCTAAATTTAATCGAATAGTTTTGGCAATTTTGTTTGGCGATAAATACCCATTAAACACATAACCAATATGATTTCTGGTTTCTACTTTTACCCATTGCCCACTTATTTTCTCACCTCCATCTAGTACGACAAGATTTTTATCTGTTTCCTCTAATACACCAATGGCCTCTCCATAAGATAATTTTGTTAGCATTTTGCCACTAACATCTGGCTGATCTCTAAGTGATAATCCACTTTCTGCCGCAACATATACGTCTTGTTTTTGTGCAGTTAATACTGCTAGATTAAATACGAATCCGATCGCTAAAATCATTTTTAAATTTTTCATAATTTCTTGTTTTAAATTAAACATTTTAGCGGTTTATGTTTTAGGATTCTTGTCTGTCGACCGACAAGTTTTAGTTTTTGTTTGTTGTTTTGTCATTGCGAGTCACGCTTTTTAGCGTGATGTGGCAGTCTGTTTGTTATTTATTTCAATTCATGAGATTCTTCGCTGCGCTCTGAATGACAGTTTATTACTTCTCAACAGTAACCCATTTCCCTTTATTTCTTACCAAATAATCATCATTATCATACATAGCTTCAGCTTGTGCTCCAGGTAAATAATAAGTTCCTAGGTAAGAAGCATTCAACATTACGGTAAACGTTTTGGTTCCATTATTACCTTGCCTATTCATATCGAAATAGAAATTAACGCGATCATCTCTTATATCTGTATAACGCGCACTACTTACCGTAGTATCGCCAAAATCAGTAAATCTTGTGTTCACAATGTCCCAACCAGATGGGAAAATCTGTGTCAATGCTACATCATTTACATAATCTCTAGTTAAGTTCGAAATACTAACTGTTGCCACAAAATCTTGACCTTGTTGCAATTTCCTTACATCAATTTTGTTGCCTTGTAAATCTTTATAAACTGTAGAAAGTGAGAAACCACGCTGTTCAGCCAATTCTTCCCCTAGTTTTAGTTTTCCAGAATTAAGAACACGCACATAGACCAGATTGTCTTTGCTATTGGTTATGGAAATTTGATTTGAACCTTCATTAATAGGAATGTCGCGTTGTGCAATGCCATTCTTCGTATCAATCGTTTCTGTTTTACCGTTAATTTTATAGGTCAACTTTAATTCCTTTCCACCATTTTGAGTAATCATTTTACCAATAGCTAACAAATTATAAGCTGTGGTTTGTGTACTCATCCAACGATTACTCGCTAATGATTTTGCAATAGATTTAGCTAAATCCGTCTTTTTAAGGTGATTAGTCAAAAGCATAGTTTCTAAAGCCATAGCTCTATTTCTATAGACTGAACCATAGGTGTAATTGTCATTCTTAGGCGATTCAAAATCTATATTAGCTAATTTAGAAATGGCGTCGCTAGCTTCTTTTTGTCCTGCTAAAGCATAAGCCGCAGCCAATCTCCATTTGGCATCATTAGAAATTTCATTAAATTCTCGTAATCTGTTCATGCTTGCTAAATCCGGACTTCCAGCTAAAGCCAACGTATATAATCGATAGGCTTGTGCAAAATCACTGTGATAGGATTTGTAGCTTGGTCGCCAACTGCGAGCTGCTTGTCTTTGGTAGGCAATCCAATTGCTCTTAAATGTTAGTGGTAAAATGAATCCTTTTTTCTCAGCTTCAATCATAAAATGACCAGCATAACTCGTTCCCCAATCATTGGCTGTATTCTCTCCCATCCAATAACCTAAGCCTCCACTAGAATTTTGAAAACGCCCTAAACGATTAATACCGTTTTCAATATTTTGTTGCACTTGGGTTTTCTTTTGAGGTGTTAAATCAAAAATGTCTGCCAAGAATAACTGTGGAAACACACTAGATGTGGTTTGCTCCACGCAACCGTGCGGATATCGAATTAAATATTCCATACGCTTTGTGAAATCCATTGGAGGTAAGGTTGAAAATTCTACTGTTGCCGAATTACTTCCTGGCACTCCAAATGTGGTGATATTAAAAGTCTGATTGGAATTTGCTTGTAACTCTTTATCGATAACACGAGAGGTGAATGGATTTGGATTTTCTACATCAATCTCTACTTTATAAGTTGATTTTTCTCCATTTCCTGTTGCTATAACTTCAATCGTATTTATACCTTTGGCTTTAGTCACATCTAATTCAAAATAGACCATTTTTTCATCAGGCTTACTAAATTTTAGAGCTTGCGTTTTAGAACCTTTTATTGAAATCCCGTCACTCACATTCACCGAAAGCGTAACGTCTTTCACTTTATTTTCCATCGCAAAAACAGTTACAGGTAATGTTACTTTTTCACCTGGACTTAGCTTACGTGGTAAAGTTGCCAATACCATTAATGGTTTTTTTACTTGTACGGATTTTTCTGCACTTCCGTAAGCTTCTCTTTGGTTATTACCAGCAACAACCATTGTCCTTACAGCGCCAACATAATTTGGCATTTTTAATTGATGCGTTTTCGTTTTTCCTTCACCTAAGAGAAATGGACCTAAATAGGTTACAACAGGTTTAAAGCGATTTGCTTTTTTGTTTTTACCACCTGCTGCGCTTCCGTCACCACCAATAGCAAACACTTGGTCTATGCTACCAGAATATGCTCCTATAATCTCATCAAAAATATCCCAGGTTTTTACACCTAAAGCTTCGCGAGCGTAGAAACTATCCCAAGCGTTTGGTGTTTTAAAACGGGTTAAATCTAGTAAGCCTTCTTCCACAACCGCAATAGTATAAGTCATTGACTTGTTATTTTTTTCCGAAACTTTTATTTCGTAAGACTGCTCTGGTTGAATCTTATCTGGCATATTAATCTCTGGCTCTAACTTTGTTGCCGGATTTTCTACCATCATAGGAATCACTCCATACAAACGAATCGGTAAATCATTTGAGGTTATTGCATGTGGCTGTAATAGTGAAATATTAATAAATACATTTGGTGCCATTTCTTTTGTCACACCAATATCAATCGTTGTTTCACCTGGCTTAGTTTTTACCCATTGGTGCTGTAAAACTTCAGTACCATTTTCAATACTCACTAATGCTCTACCTTCGCTTCCAGAAGGGAAGGTTATTTTTGCTATATCACCAACATTATAATTGTCTTTGTCGGTTGAGAATACTAACATTTTAGCAGCATCTTTATCTCCACCAGTTGAATTAGACGACCAATTTCTGTAGAAATATGCCGTACGACCTGTGGCATGACCACTAACAGGATCTACCACTCTAATTAAATAACGACCACGCTCATTTTCTGGAATTTTAAGTTTAAAGTTTGCTTTTCCAGTCGCATCTGTATCTAAGGTGTATTGCTGCACTGGTCTGTGGTAATCGCTAGATACGTAACTCGATAGGTTGTCGTAAGAAGAATTCCACCACCAACGCCATTCAATTTTATAAACTTTTACTTCTAAGTTTTTTCGTTGTATTGGTTTACCTTCTGCAGTAACTGTAGCGATGTCAAAGGTCTGATTCTCGTCTGTAAAATATGAGCCGTAATTGTTTCCTTTTGGTGACTGTAAGCCAACAAAGCTTTCATAGGGAGCATAAGGCATCGTAAATGCATCGAGAGAAAAATCACCACCATTTTCAAATGCTCTTACTAAAAACTGAGCAGTTAACATACCAGGTGCATTTTTGCCAATATTTAATTCGGCATTTACTTTAGCGTTTCCTTCTGTGTTTAAATTACCTTCAAAAACATTGGTTTCTTCTGAGTTAAACGTCTTGGTTGGATCGCTAAACACATAGTTTTTATAACCTTTAAAACTGGTATAAGAATTTGTAAATTTTACTTTTACTTCCGCCTTTAAATTTTTTGCTGGTGCACCATGTAACCAAGCGACGTTTAAATCTCCTTTTAGAGGCTTGTTATAAGTTAAGACCTCGTTCTCAAAATCTATTTTAATTTTTAGTCTATTTGGTTTTACGGTTTCAATTTTTAAGCCTTTTGAAAAACTTGCGCCACCAACAGAAACCTTTGCATTGTAATTTCCTGTTTTATAATCTGGAGATGTTGGCACTGTAAAATCATAGAAATTATTGATGTTGTCTATTGAAATTTTTCTGTAAACCAGTTTGCCAACAGGATCTGTAATTTCGAGTTTTACAGGATGACGTTTTGGTAGTTTATTAGCTTTGTCATTCAGCATAAAAGTTAAGAATAAACTGTCTCCAGGTCGCCAAACTCCACGCTCTCCGTAGATGTAGCCTTTTAAGCCACGTTGCAGTCTGTTACCTGAAACATCGAATTTACTTAAGGATAAAGAATTGCCGTCAAAAAGCTTAACGTAACTTACACTTTTTGCTTTTGAAACAATCGCAAAAGCAGCTCGTTTTTCAGCATTTATTTCTATAATACCTTCGCTATTGGTATTTCCTTTGGCGAGTTCTTGTTGCTGGTAATTGTATAAGGTGACTTTTGCACTGGCTTCAGGATCTGTGGATAAAATATTTGTCACTGCAAAAAAGTAGGTATTATCATTACCTTGCTTAGCAATAACTCCAAGATTTGAGCCAATTAAGTTAAGTGATACGTTTCGGTTGCCATAGTTAAAATACGAATCTGTACACGGATTATCTCTATCGCGATATCTGTAATTGGTGTTTCTGTAACTGTAGCTTAAATTATCCCAATAAAGTTCTTCTCGCAATTCTTCCTCCTCCTCGGTAATATCTTCTGAGGCATAAAAATCATCTTCGTAATAATCTTCGTAATAATCGTCTTCTTCAACTTCTGTAGTTTCAGAATTTGACGTACAATCGTATAAAGAATAGTCTTTTTTAAAGCCCACTTCTACTCTATAAATTGCCCCAGGATCTGTTTGAATGTATTTAGATAAATCGATACTGTAAGCTTTCCACTCTCCTGTATTTAGACTTTCATCTTGAATAAGTGTTATCGTTTCTTTTGCAATACGACGGCCCACTTGCTTTATTGAGTTTTCGTAATTGCTATTCATGTTATTTTCTTGTAGGAATTGCAACACGTTGTCCTCAAAAATTTTAATAATTCTTACATCCACCTTACTCAAATTAACCGCTTCAAAATTGAATTTTAGATTTTTTGAATTTGGAAGAATTGACCCATTACTTACCAATCTTACTTGTGGTTTTAAGGCTTCAAAAGTTAAGGCTTGTGAATAGGCATTTTGAAGTTTAAAATCATCAGTGTTTTTAATTCCCGTGAAGACATCAACTTGAATAGCTCCTACTAATTTAGAATCTGGATACACCTTCAGCACATTACCATCAACAATATATTTTGGGCTTTTTACATTTTGAATGGTGACTAATCCTGCAAAATTTTGTTGCTTTTTTAAAGGGTCTGAAAAATTAATGGATAAATATTGTTCTGGACTTTGAATGACTTCAGTTTTAATAATCGAGAAGTTATTTTTTCCAGGAATATTAATAAAATTATCTCCTTTATTTTCGGCTTTAATGACTTTTCCATCCCAATACACCTCAATTTTACTGTCTTCTACTTGGCGTTTGATGCTGTCTATTCTAAATTCGAAATATTTTGATGGTTCTGGTATTTCGAGCCAAACTAAATTGAGGTCTTTTTTATTCTGTTTGGCTGATACTAATTGTTTAGCGTCTTCTAAAGTGATTACATCCGAAGCGCGTAATTGTCCCAATACATATTGCCATTCTTTACTGTAAGATTGTAGATTATTGGTGTTAATACTAAAACTAGGTGTAATGGTTTTGAATTGAAAAGTGTAATCTTCAAAGTCTTTTGGAATGGTTTTATAAAGCGCACTCAACTTAATGGTTACGGCATATTCGGTGGCTGGTTCTAAGGCTTCATCTGGAGTAAAAAGCAACGTGTGTTTCTTAACGGCTTTTAATTTACCTTGAATATGTGGTTTTGTTTTAATTAAATCAACATCGAGCTCTTGGTCCATTTCCCAACCTTCAACTTCATTCGCTAAATTAATTTTAATTGGTGCTGCAACAGACACTAATCCTGATGTAGTATAACTTATATAATCTCTATACTTAAAAATGTTATCAGTTTCTACTGGCTTTTTTTTACATGAAAATGTGATTACAATTAGAGCTAGGAAAGCAAGGGTCTTTTGGATTTTCATGTTGATGTATTTAATGATAAAAACTTCGATTAAAAAAGAAGGGTAGGTGCATTCTTGTTAAATAAGTACTGTGATTTTTATAGGTTTAGACTTTTGGTTATTGTTAAATTGTTCTTAAAGTTGATAATTGTACGAAAAAGGTTAATAGAATTCGTATAATTTCAGTGATGACTTTTATTGCTCATAAATTCCAATTACCAATTCACCCTTGTCGTTCATTGTCGCGCGATACATACCAGCAGTATTAAACTCCATAACCATATTTCCATCTTTATCTACAGCAACAATACCTCCTGTGCCGCCTAATTTAGTGAGCTTATCTTGTATAACAATTTTGGAAGCTTCTTTTAGTGAAATACCTTTATATTCCATCATCGCAGAAATATCGTGGGCCACTTGCGCTCTGATAAAATATTCTCCCCAACCTGTGCTTGATACAGCACATGTCGCATTATTAGCATAAGTACCAGAACCAATAATTGGAGCATCACCAATTCTGCCATAACGTTTGTTGGTCATGCCTCCTGTCGATGTTCCTGCGGCAAGATTACCGTTTTTATCTAATGCGGCACAGCCAACTGTTCCAAATTTTGAATCTTTTATAAAAGAATCGTAAAATGCTGTTTTGCCATCGTGGTCAAGCTCTGTTTTTTCCTTGTCTTTAATTCGTATTAGTGAATTGAATCTGTTTTCGGTATAAAAATATTCTGGATCAACAGTAGTAAGACCTTGCTGCTTAGCAAAAGTTTCTGCTCCCTTTCCAGAAAGCATTACATGCTCAGATTTCTCCATAATAGCCCTTGCCAAATCAATAGGATTTCTTACGGTTGTTGTACCAGCTGAAGCTCCTGCATTTAGTGTTTTTCCGTCCATTATAGAAGCGTCTAATTCGTTAGTTTCTGCATTGGTGAAAACCGCACCTTTACCTGCGTTAAAAAGTGGTGAATCTTCCATTACATTTATGGTTTTAGTGACAGCGTCTAAACTAGAACCTCCGCTTTTTAAAACGTTGTAACCAATCCTGATGGCTTCTTCTAATTTCGCTTTGTAGGCAGCTTCGCGCTCTGGAGTCATATTCTTTTTTAAGATCGTACCTGCTCCTCCATGAATGATGATGGCGAATTCTGGTTTTTCAGAGTTTGCTTGAGTTGTGTTTTCAGCGTTTGCTGTTTGGGAAGAATTCATATCATTTTTACAAGCAAGACATAAAAATAATAGGAGAATAAATGGAATAATTTTTTTCATGATATTAGATTAAGTGTTTTTTTGATTTAAAAATAGTGTAAATAATGCCATTGCGCTTGCCCTTAATCCCTAAAGGGAGCCAGCGTGTTGTATTAAGTTTGATTTCATCTTTTAGTTTTTCAAATTTTATTATTTATAAAATATCAGAAGAAGTTACCCTTTAGGGCTAGGGCAAAACTTTTTCGATTTCAAAATGAGTCGAATAAACGTCTTTATGCAATAGTTAATCCCTAAAGGGATCCAGCGCGCAATTCTTGGTATATTTTTAATATTACGTTTTCAATATCATCGACTACGTCTTTGTTGGTGAATCGAATTTCTTTGATTCCTAATTCATTCAGTATTTTGGTTCTTTCATTATCTTTTACCTTCTGTTCTTTGGTCAAATGATAACCACCATCAATTTCAATAGATAGTTTTAAGTTATGACAATAGAAATCTAAAATATATAAGTTAATAGGGTGTTGTCGTCTAAATTTAAACCCAAGCGGTTTTAGCTTTAACTTTTCCCAAAGTAGTTTTTCGGTTTCAGTCATTGTATCTCTTAAGCGCGCAGCATTTTTAAATATAGTAGGTGGAGCATAATTATGCATTCCACTATTTTTAAGTTCGTCTTTTTTCATAAATTCTATTTTTAGTAAAATGAAGAAAAGTCACCCTTTAGGGTTTGGGCAAACTTTTCTGCATTCATTTTTATACTTCATATTTTTAAAAATTCCGATTAATACTAAAACATTGAAAAGGTCACCCTTTAGTCTCGAAACTTTGGAAGGGAAAAACTTTTTCGGCATAATTTTTAAGTACGCTAAAGTTACATTTTCAGGGAGTAGTCTTCAAGAAAAACTGAGTTTTTATTAGTAACTTCGCGTGATAATTTAATAATTCACAAAAAATAGCATATATGGAAGCAATTGCTACCGATTTCGGAATAAAAGACGCTTTAAACCAACTAGGTATCAAAGATTTAAATAAAGGTACTTCAACGGGTTCAAATAATTTTTCAAATGGTGAAATTATTGAAAGCTACTCACCTGTGGATGGTCAGTTGATTGGTAAGGTAGAATCCACGACAAGATCAGATTACGACAAAGTTATGAACGCTGCGACGAAGGCATTTTTATCTTGGAGAGATATACCAGCTCCTAAACGTGGAGAAATTGTACGTCAATTTGGAAACAAATTAAGAGATTTAAAAGAACCTTTAGGGAAATTGGTGTCTTATGAAATGGGTAAATCTTTGCAAGAAGGGTATGGAGAAGTACAAGAAATGATTGACATCTGTGATTTTGCTGTTGGCTTATCTAGACAATTAAATGGACAAGTCATTCCATCTGAGCGTCCAGGACATGTTATGCGAGAACAATGGCATCCAATAGGTGTTGTTGGTATTATCTCTGCATTTAACTTTCCTGTTGCAGTTTGGGCTTGGAACACAGCTTTAGCTTGGATTTGTGGTGATGTATGTGTATGGAAAGGATCTGAAAAAGCGCCTTTATGTACTATTGCTTGTCAAAACATAATTGCAGAGATTTTAAAAGATAATAATCTACCAGAAGGTATTTCTTGTATTATCAATGGAGATTACAAAGTTGGTGAGTTTATGACCACTGACACAAGAGTTCCTTTAGTATCTGCTACTGGTTCTACACGTATGGGAAGAATTGTTGGAGCGACTGTTGCAGAACGTTTTGGGAAATCTCTATTAGAATTAGGCGGAAATAATGCTATAATTATTACACCATCTGCAGATTTAAAAGTAGTGGTTCCTGGTGCTGTTTTTGGTGCTGTAGGAACTTGTGGACAACGTTGTACATCGACGCGTCGATTAATTATTCACGAATCGGTTTACGATAAAGTAAGAGATGCTATTGTTGGAGCTTATGGTCAATTGACAATTGGAAATCCTTTGGACGAAAGAAATCATATTGGTCCGTTAATAGATAAAGATGCGGTAAATACGTATTTGTCTGCCATTGAAAAAGCAAAAGCTGAAGGCGGAAACGTTTTAGTTGAAGGCGGAGTTTTAGAAGGTGAAGGTTACGAATCTGGTTGCTATGTAAAACCAGCAATTATTGAAGCAGAAAATCATTTTGAAATTGTACAGCACGAAACATTTGCACCAATTTTATATTTAATGAAATATTCTGAACAGGTTGAAAACGCGATCGCTAAGCAAAATGGTGTGGCTCAAGGTTTATCCTCAGCAATTATGACTAACGAAATGAAAGAGGCAGAAAAATTCTTGTCGTATTCAGGTTCTGATTGTGGAATTGCAAACGTAAATATAGGAACTTCTGGTGCTGAAATTGGTGGTGCTTTTGGAGGTGAAAAGGAAACAGGTGGTGGACGCGAATCTGGATCTGATGCATGGAAAGTATATATGAGGAGGCAAACCAATACGGTTAATTATTCTGATGAATTGCCATTAGCGCAAGGGATTAAGTTCGATTTGTAAAAACCAGCTTTCACAACAAATTATAAATGCCACGTCGAAAGATGTGGCTTTTTTATGAGATCTTAAATCCTAATTATAAGTCTATTTTAAGGCATAAATATTATTTGATTTGTGACTTATTTGAGCATAGTGTTTCAAATAATTGACTAAATATGTTAAATTTTTAATATATTAAAGGTCAATTAACTAAAATCACTAACTAATGAGTAAAAAAACATCCTACCTTTTAGGTATTTTATTTACTATTATTATTGGTACTTTATTGTATTGCTACTTTTGTGACGATTGTCATTGTTTTCCGAGTAGTGAAACAGAAACTGAAGAGACCAATTCTGTAGTATCTGAACCCGAGGTTATTTCTGTAACAAGAAATGCATTTGCATTATCTGATGCTGATGGAGACTTCAACATTAAAATTAATGACAACTTTAATTTTAAAACATCTAACTTTTCAATATTAGAACCTATTTCCTCAGGTTTATCATCTGAAGTCATAAGATTGAAAGATTACCTTTTAGCAAATCCATTAAAGGATATTGATATTACAGGTTATTATCGCAGTGATGAAACTAATGATTCTGCTTATCCAAACTTAGGATTAGCGAGAGCGAACGCTGTTAAGAATTATTTAATTTCTCAAGGTATACCTTCAAAGCAAATTGATACACATGGAGCGTTGAATGATGATATAAATCCGAATGATGCAAGTACTTTATTTGGACCATTAAAATTCGGAATTGTAACCTTAGAAGAAGGTGCTACAAATGAAGCACTCGAAGCAGCATGTGAAGGGATTAGAACAAATCCATTAATACTATATTTTAATACTGGTCAGGCTCAAATTAATTTAACAGCAGAACAGCGTCAAAAAATTGCAGACATATCTAGTTGTGTAGATAAGTTTGGAGTTAAAGTACAGGTTGTAGGGCATACAGATAATGAGGGTAGTGCAACTACTAACATGAATTTGGGTCAAGGTCGTGCAGATTTTGCTAAAGATTATTTGAAAAGAAATGGAATTTTAGAAGACAATATAAATGCAACTTCTAAAGGAGAAACAGCTCCAATAGCAGATAACAATACAGAAGAAGGACGTACTAAAAATAGACGTACCGTAATAACAATTAACTAACAAATAAAAATATTATAAAATTATGAATTTGTGTATATTAATCCCATTACTTGTAGGTGTAATTTGCGCACTACTAGGCTATTTACTTGGAAAACTTCTTGGCGGAAGTAACCATGATGATTGTAATGATAAGGTTTCAAAATTAGAAGCTGATTTAGCAGCATGTAGAAAAGCCAGAACAAATTTAGAAGCTGATCTAAAACTAGCTAAAACAGCAAAACCTAGTGTTGCTTCTTCATTTGTAGCACCAGCTGCTGTGACAGCATCAACATTTAATGCAGATGCAGCCAAAGCCGTTTTTGGAAAGAGAATAAAAGAAGACGATTTAACAGTTGTTGAGGGTATTGGCCCAAAAATTCAAGGATTATTTCATAACCACGATGTTAAAACTTGGAAAGCATTATCTGAATGTAGCATAGATAAATGCCAAGCCGTTTTAAATAGTGGTGGAGACCGTTACAAAATCCATAAACCTGGTACATGGCCAAAACAGGCAAAATTGGCTTATGAAGGGCGTTGGGCAGACTTGCAAAAATGGCAAGACGAACTTGATGGTGGAAAATAAATAATATTGAAAATATATGAAGTTAAAAGCCGTTTTTATTCTGTAGAAACGGTTTTTGGCTTTTTATCAAATTAAGAGGACTAGTTAAACTTTTTAAATTAATCTAAGTCTAAATTATATGACGAATAGGGAGATACAACATTTATATTGGCGCGCTGGTTATGGATTAAAACCAAAGGAATTACAGGCCTTGAATTCATTAAGTAAAGAAGACTTGGTTAATGACTTATTTTTAAAATCTGAACCAATTGTACCACTAAAAAAAGACTTGTCATTTTTAAAGGAGTACCCTCAAAACCGTTTAAAAAATAACATTGAATTAAGGAGGGAATTAACCAAAAGAAATAGAGAGGAAACAATGATACTAAATACCATTTGGTTAAAACGACTTGAAACAACACCTCGAATACTTAGAGAACGAATGACATTATTTTGGGCCAATCATTTTGTTTGTAGAGATATGGCTACCAATTATGTTCTAAAATACAATACCACCCTTAGAACTCATGCTCTAGGCAATTTCAAAGATTTTGTAAAAGCAATATCTAAGGAGGCGTCTATGATGAGGTATTTAAATTTAAATCAGAATAGAAAAAATAGTCCCAATGAGAATTTTGCGAGAGAACTTTTAGAGTTATTCACCCTAGGAGAAGGAAACTATTCGGAAAAAGACATTAAAGAATGTTCTAGAGCTTTTACAGGTTACAGTCATCTTTTTAATGGTGATTATAACTTTATTAAGAATCGTCACGACGCTGGGAAGAAACGTTTTTTTGGGAAAGAAGGACACTTTGTCGGAGATGATATCATAGATATTATTCTAGAACAGAAACAATGCGCAAGGTATATTTGTGAAAAAATATACAGATATTTTGTTAATACTGATTTAAATCAAAATCATATTGATAAAATGGTCGATAAGTTCTACGGGAATTACAATATTGATAATTTAATGCGTTTTGTATTTACCTCAGATTGGTTCTATAACAAAGAGAATATTGGGACTAAAATAAAATCACCCATAGATCTTATCGTTGGAATTCAACGTGTAGTACCTGTATATTTTACTAATAACAAAGAGCTTTTTAAATTACAAACTCTTTTAGACCAGTTTCTATTCGACCAGCCAAATGTAGCGGGTTGGAAAGGTGGAAAATCTTGGATAACAACAAATAGTCTAATGCTACGTATTAAGTTGCCCTCTATGATTTTAGAGAAAGAAAGTTATAGCTATCAAACCAAAGGTGGTATTCGAAATATGCGTATAGTTTCAGTAAAAAATAAATACCAAGAAAAGTTGAAGGTTTATGTAGATTGGAAAGCTTATAACAAAAGTGTAAAAAAAGTATCTTTAGATATGCTTAAAGAGACCTTAATTTTATGTGAGATTAACAAGGGAACGCAACGCTATATAAATAGTTTTGGCAGGCGCTCAAGTAAAAAGAACTTAGTAAATCTAATGTCTTTGCCAGAGTACCAAATGTGTTAATAAAATAGTCTATTAGTAATGCTATGAAAAGAAGAAATTTTATAAAAAATACAGCCTTAGCAACAAGTATGGCTTTTGTTCCAAACTTTTTAAAAGGGCTCGAAAGTATTATGCCAAGTACAGTAGGGCATAGAAACCTTGTAATTATTCATCTCCAAGGTGGTAATGATGGATTAAATACAATTGTACCTTATAATAATGATATCTACTATAAGGCTAGACCATATATTGCAATTAAAAAAAATAAAACTATAAAACTAAATGACGAATTAGCATTTCATAAAAGTTTGGCGCCTTTAAAGCATTTATACGATGCTGGTAACCTCAGTATTATTAACAATGTAGGATATCCCAACCCAAGTCGTTCTCATTTTGTCTCTTCAGATATTTGGCAAACTGCAAGTGATCATCAAACTATTTTAAAGTCTGGTTGGATTGGAAGATATTTAGATAAAAACGGAAAAAAACCTTACAATGCTATTCAAATTAATGACGACTTATCTCTGGCTTTAAGAGGAGAGAAAAGAAATGGAATTGCAACTAAAAATGCAAAACAACTTTATAGGTCTTTGCAAGAGTCTGATTTTAATACCATACTGTCTTATTATGATAAAAATCATCTGACTGATCATAATTTAGGTTATTTATATCAAACGATGATCGATTCTAAATCTTCAGCTAAATATCTGTATGAAAATGCTTTAGATGGGAAATTGTCAAAAAACTATCCGAAGAACTCAAGTCTCTCAAGTCAATTAAAAATTGTTGGTCAATTTATTAATTCTAGATTAGACACAAGTGTTTATTACACTACGCTTGGTGGGTTTGATACACATGCTGCTCAAATAAATAAACACCAAAATCGACTAGAAATATACGCGGAGGCCGTTGATGTTTTTGTTAAAGATTTAAAACGAAATAACACCTTTAAAGATACTTTAATTTTAACGTTTTCAGAGTTTGGAAGACGTGTAGAACAAAATTTCAGTAACGGAACAGATCATGGTGCTGCAAATAATGTATTTGTAATAGGAAAAAATTTAAAAACCGCAGGTTTCTATAATGATTTGGCAAGTTTAAATGACCTAGACGACAACGGAGATTTGAAATATGAAATTGATTTTAGGTCAGTCTATGCGACTATATTGACTAAATGGATGAATGTTTCTACAGAGGGCATCATTAGCTCTAATCCAAAAGCCTTAGATTTCATATAAAAAATAAACCTTGTTTCAATTCCGATAGTTCTTATCGATAGAAACAAGGTTATATCATTGATTAATAGCACTTCAAAGATGCCAATTATTTTGGTTTATCCTCAAAATTTTTGATGAATGGTAAAAAAAAATGTATAATTAGCAGTGTTTTTATAATTGTCTCGATAAGGTACAAAATATTAAGCTGAAATCTTGGTTTAATCCGATCAACTCAATTATATTTCACCTTACGCAATATTCTAATCGTTTCTTTATAAGATTGATATAGCTCTGAACTTTGTTTTTTAATGTAGGGTTTAGCATAATCTAACTTAGGTAATGCATCTTCAAAACCGTTTAGATAACAAATTAAATAACTAGCAGGCAAGTTGCTTAAATCCGCAATTTCATGATGAGCTAATGATATGTTTTTTTCAAGCTTTTCTAAAATAGCATTATTAGCATTGTAGATGTGATGTAGCACTTTTTTATCAAATTGAGGAGGATCAAAAATAAGATTTGCTTCAATGGAGTAGTTGGCATTATCATCAAAATGAATTGTCTTTTCTTCAAGTTTGTAGTATTTGAAGGATTCTTGAAGACCAAGTCTTACATATTCTACAATTTTAAACGAATTTTCATCAAACGAAATAGCCACTTCGTCTAATGCGGAATAAAACAAACGCACTTGCTCATTTATCAATTCAATATCTACGCGAGAAAAGAAGGTTTCGTCTTTCACTTGTTTTTTATCGCCAGACCAACACAACACAAAGTATTCTTTAAAGACTTTGTATTGCGGATTAAAATCTTGGCGTTTATTCATAAAATCGAAAACTCCATCTAAGGTCAGTTCAATATTGTTTTGCGCATGGTTTTCGATCGCTGAAACAATTTTAGAATTCACGTCTTTAATTTCAATATCAAAAACCTTTGGCATACTCATACTACCATCTCTAAAAAATACAGAACCACCATAATATTTCCAAATGTTTTTTCTCAGTGAAGTGATGTCGTCTATAGGTCTAATAGTCACCAGACCAACAACTTTATCATCTGGCAGATGTGGAAAAGGAATATTCTCATATTGTACGATTGGAGGATTTGCGAGATAAGCGTTTATGAGATTCTGAATTTTACTATCATCAAAAAAATCGACACCACTAATGTTATTGTCTTCATCCTCAACACCAATTACGATATATGAATTGTTTTTAGGATTACTGTTAGATAATGCACAGATATGTTTTAGAAACTTAGCCTTTCCTTCTTTAAAACTGATATCTATTTTTCGTTTTTTATCATAGAAACTGTTCTCATCGTTGTGAGCTAGTAGGTTTTTTATGAGTAAACGTTTGTTAATCATATTTGTAATTCCTGCGAAGGCAGGAATCTCTTTGTTTAAAATTCAATAGGTATATAAAATTGATCAACGAAGCTTTTTTCCACGAAATCGATATTCTTAACTTTTATTCCCTCAAAATTAGTTTCGTGTCTTGGAATTAAACCTTTTATTTTTTCAATAATGTCTTTCGAAAAATTTGGATCTTGAACATAAACTTTTTTGAGATTAGTCATTGCGTCTAGAATATCTCTATCAATATTTCTATTAAAGAAAGGGAATGAATAGCCAATAACTATTAGGATATCAGTTTTAGATACTACCTTCTTTAGTATCTCGAAAAATTTATTTCCTGCGTTGTAGGCCTCCCATGCAAATGAAAGTGTGGGTTTATATAGTTCACCAATAACACTGTTATGGGTATTTAAAAAGGTTTCAACTAAATTATCTGAATCTGATTTAAAATCGGAAATTATTTCTTTGACCTTATAATGTTTTGATTTGATATTAGTCGTCCCATTAATTTTATGAATTGAAAATTCATCGACATTGTAATCAACAAGACTGAATTCACCTTTTGATTGTAGGTTTAAAGAATTCCGACATAAATTCAGGGGTTCATTTGAAAAATTACTAAAAGCGTTTTCCAATTGCGAATCATAATTCCAAGATAAAATTTTTATATTTTTAGGTAAATTATTTAAATCTTCAAGGATAGAAGCGAAGAAACTGTCATATCTATTATCATTCTTTTTTGTTTGAATAAAAATAAAAAAACATGAGAGTATTGACTTCAACTTATTTAATTTTTTTTCATCTCTTCTTAAGAAAAGTTTTTTAGCTAATGTATCGATACTAGTATGATTTTTTGCTTCTCGATTTAACCAATTTATGTCATTATAAAATTGTTCGGCAGATTTAGTCCAAAATTCTTTGGAGTCACGATTATAATTAAATTTTTCCAAAAAAGATGTGACAATGTTTTTCTCCTCATGGCTATTGTAAACTAAATCAAAATTCAAGACCGGTTTAAATTCATCAGCGAAATTTTGCAACTCTTGTGGTATTTTATCTACGATTGGTAAAGCATTAAAACTAGCTCCAGCGCCTAATAAATAAGTAATATTCATATTATAAATCTTTCTTAACTATAGTTGAACTCGCCTGAGCAGTACAAAACATAAGTACATCAGCAATATTAACATGAGCAGGTCGCGATACAGCAAAATAAATAACATCGGCAACATCCTCAGCTTGCAAGGCTTTATAACCTTTGTAAACATGATCTGCAGCAGAATCTCCTTTAAATCTCACTTCAGAAAATTCAGTTTCTACCAAACCAGGATTAATAGCTCCAACTTTAATTCCAAATGGATTTAAATCTAAGCGCATTCCCTCAGTAATTGCTAAAACAGCATGTTTACTCCCACAATACACATTGCCTCTTGTATACACTTCTTTACCTGCAGAAGAGCCAATATTAATGATATGCCCAGAGTTGCGATCTGTCATTCCTGGAATCACAGCTTTGCTCACATAAAGCAAGCCTTTCACATTAATATCCATCATGGCATCCCAATCATCTAAATTACCAGTTTGTATTGGGTCTAAGCCATGTGCATTCCCTGCATTATTAATTAGTATATCAATATTTTGCAATTCGTCTGGTAACGACCCAATAGCTTCAAGTACATTTTCTCTATCACGCACATCAAAGTTTAAAATGTGTACATCAGTTTCTTTAGATAGTGTTTTTTTTATACTATCTAGGCGTTTTTGTCTGCGACCACATAATATTAAACTAATACCATGTTTGGCAAATAAGTGAGCTGTAGCTCTGCCAATTCCGCTTGTAGCACCTGTGATTAGTGCAATAGGTCTTTTTTGCCCCTTTTTAATTCCCCAGAGGGTAAAATCGCTCTTGCTCATAATTTATATTTTTTAAAATGTTCTCAATTGCGATTAGAATAAGAATCAACAACAGTAGATTGCCAACGTTCCCCTTAGAGGAAATGTCCGTAGGACAAAGGGGACTAAGGTACCTTGTGCCCTTGACTAGCCACCAAAATTAAAAACCAATCTTCTAAGTCTAAATCAATTTTTTGAGCTTCAACAGCGAGCTTCAACCTATCTTTATTTGTTGTACCAATAACAGGATAAATACCAGAAGGGTGTTTTAAAATCCAAGCCAATAACAACTGATCTTCTGTAGCATTATATTTAGCCATTAACTCACCAAGTTGCTTATGAATGCGCCTCGTTTGTTCTGTATCTTCTCTAAACACAGATCCTAATGGCGACCATGCCATTGGTTTTATTCCGCAGGTCTTCATATAATCTAGAGTACCATCATGCATTGCAGAATGTGCCGTTAAGGAAAATTCAATCTGGTTGACGTCAATATCCATTCGGAGTCCAATCATCTCCATTTGTGAAGGTGTAAAATTAGACACACCAAAATCTCTAATTTTCCCATCCTTTTTTAATATAGTGATGGCTTCAGCAATTTCTTCGGCAATCATAAGCGGACTTGGTCTATGCAGTAGTAACAAATCGAGATAGTCCGTATTTAGACTCTTTAAAGATTCCTCAACAGACCATATGATATAATCTTTACTATAATTGTAGTGTTTAACTTTATTAGTTCTGTTTTCGCAAACATATTGTATACCACATTTTGAGATAAGCTGAATGTCTTCACGTTGAATTCCTGATAAAGAAAACGCTTTACCAAAATCAGATTCTGTAGTGTAAGCACCATAAATATCTGCATGGTCAAAAGTGGTGATTTTGTTAGAAATGCAATGCTGCATTAAATTAGCCATTTCCTTTGTTGAAAGTTGTTTGCCCCAAGTTCCCCAAGTCATGGTACCTGCAATTAATCGAGAGTATTTCACTTTTTATTCAGTTTATATAGGTTTTTTTGCAATTGGTGTATAAAAATACTCAAAAGCTAAGGATTCTAATATTTTTGAAGTGTAATAATTCTATATCCCAAATCATGAAACATTTACAACACATAAAATCATTCCTTTTTACAATAATTATTCTAGTTGGCTTTACCAGCTGTACTAAAGATGATATCGATTCTGATAAAAAATTATCTGGCATTACCGTAAAGTTAAAAAGCGTATTTGGTGAAATGGATAATCTCTATATAGAAATTGAAGACGTTCAATTAAATATGAAGCAAAACAGTGATGCCTCAGATAATTGGATAAGTCTAAATGCTATTAACACCGGAACGCATAACGCTTTCGATTTTAAAGAAGGTTCAGAATTACTTTTGGTAGAAGATTTTGCCGTTGAATCTAATTATATCTATGAAATTAGATTAGTACTTGGTCATAATAATTTTATAGATGTGAATGATGCATTGCATAGCTTAGATGTTACAACCCTTGGTAATCCAACACCATCTAACTTGGTGAAAACAAAATTAATAACTAACCGTTTTTACGATTTTGTAATAGATATCGATATTGACAAATCTATAAGCTACAGCGAAGACGAAAATATGATGGTTTTGAACCCAAACATATATACAGAAATAAGACAAATTGAGTATTAATTATACTAATCCTAGTTAATTGACTTCACTTATGTGAGTCCAGAAAGATAAAAGAGTGATACTTCGGTATCACTCTTTCTTTTTTTAACCAATTGTTAACAGCAAATAACGAATAATTTTAACATTTTGCACCCTCGAAAAAGCTATAAAAATAAGTTTCGATTCTAAACCCTTAAAATAATGGAAGCAACGCCTACAATTGATATTAAATCAATTAACGAAAAGATAGAAAGAGAAAGTGCATTTGTAGATTTACTAACCTTGGAAATGAATAAGGTCATCGTAGGTCAAAAACACATGATAGAGCGTTTACTAATTGGTTTACTTGGTCAAGGTCATATTTTATTAGAAGGTGTGCCTGGTTTAGCAAAAACGTTAGCTATAACCTCACTTTCTAAAGCTATAGACGCAAGTTTTAGTAGAATACAGTTTACGCCAGATTTATTACCAGCAGATGTTGTGGGTACTTTAATTTATAACATTAAGGAGAATGACTTTACAATTAAAAAAGGGCCAATATTTGCCAACTTTGTGTTAGCGGATGAAATTAACAGAGCACCAGCCAAAGTACAGTCAGCTTTATTAGAAGCGATGCAAGAAAAGCAAGTTACCATTGGTGACGAAACTTTTATTTTAGATAAGCCGTTCTTAGTAATGGCGACACAAAACCCTGTTGAGCAAGAAGGAACATATCCTTTACCAGAAGCTCAAGTAGATCGTTTTATGCTAAAAACGGTGATTGACTATCCAAATATTAATGATGAACAAATGATTATGCGTGCCAATCTAAAGGGCGCTCACGATAAAATAAATCCTGTAGTGTCAGTAGCTCAAATTCTGAAAGCGCAAGAAGCTGTTAGAGAAGTTTACATGGATGAAAAAATCGAAAAATATATTTTAGACATCATATTTGCAACACGTTATCCAGAAAAATATAAACTTGGTGATTTAAAAGCGTTAATCTCTTTTGGAGCATCACCTCGTGGAAGTATAAACTTAGCAACTGCGGCCAAATGTTATGCGTTTATTAAAAGAAGAGGTTATGTTATCCCAGAAGATGTTAGAGCTGTAGTGCACGATGTGTTACGTCATAGAATAGGCATTACTTACGAAGCTGAAGCTGAGAACATCACTTCAGAGGATATTATCAATAAGATTGTAAACGAGATTGAGGTACCATAAAAGAGTTTTCAGTATTCAGTCACAGTTTGCGGTTGCTTACTCAAAACTGAATACTACTTTTTAATTTAAAACCGCACAAAACTGAATACTGCGACTGAAAACTGTTTACTAAATAATGGATACTAAAGAACTTCTAAAAAAAGTACGAAAAATAGAGATTAAGACACGTCGTTTGTCTGATCACATATTTGGAGGCGAATACCACTCGACTTTCAAAGGTCGTGGTATGACTTTTTCTGAAGTCCGTCAATACCAATACGGTGATGATGTTAGAAACATAGATTGGAATGTTACTGCACGTTTTAGAGAGCCTTACATAAAAGTATTTGAAGAGGAGCGCGAGCTGACGATGATGCTTATGGCAGATGTATCAGGAAGTAAAAACTTTGGTACCAAAAACCAGTTTAAAGACGAGATTGTTACAGAAATAGCTGCAACCTTAGCCTTTTCGGCTACTCAGAATAATGATAAAATCGGTCTCATTTTATTTTCAGATGAGATAGAACTTTACATTCCGCCAAAAAAAGGACGTTCTCATGTGCTAAGAATTATTAGAGAGTTGTTAGAATTTAAGCCAAAAAGTAAAAACACCAATATTGCAGAAGCATTTAAGTTTTTATCTAATGTGATGAAAAAGAAAGCGATTGTTTTTGTCTTATCCGATTTTATAGCAAACGATTATAAACAGAATTTAAAAATTGCAGCTGGCAGACATGATATTACAGGTATAAGAGTTTACGACCAGCACGAAGAAGCAATTCCTAATTTAGGAATGGTGCAAATGGAAGATGAAGAAACAGGTGAGTTAATGCTTGTAAATACAGCTTCTAAAAAAGTAAGACAGAATTACAGTAAGTTTTACAATGCTAAAGTGAACTACTTTAAAGATACCTTTACAAAATCTGGAGCTGGCACTATAGATTGCCGTGTAGATGAAAGTTATGTGAAGAAATTATTGGGCTATTTTAAACGAAGAGGGTAATACGCACTAAGTGCGAGTTAAAAAGTGTAAAGTAAAAAGTGATTAAAATCATTCTAAATAGAATTCATAATAGTTTAAGAACAACGGAAATAGGCTATAGGCTAAAACCTCGTAATGTTCTAATGGTTTTTGTTTCGTACTCTATACTTTGTACTTCATACTTGCATAGCCAAGTAAAGACAGAAGTCGATACCACAAAGATTAGAATCGGAGAACAAATCAACTATAAAATTAAAGTAGAAGTAGATTCATCTGCATTAGTAGTATTTCCAGAAGGACAAACCTTTTTACCTTTAGAAAATGTGGAAGCATTAGCTATAGATACCACTAAAAAAGAAGCTAAGTTTTTACTCTCTCGAATTTATAAACTTACGCAATTCGATTCTGGATCATATACCATTCCTAGGCAAAAAGTTATCATAGGTGAAAAGCCATTTTTTACAGATTCACTTCGTGTAGATGTCAACAGTATAGTTGTAGATACGACTAAACAAAAACTTTACGACATTAAACCAATTATAGACGTTGAAAAAACAGGAAGTAATTGGTGGAAATGGGTATTGGGCATTCTATTAGCACTGGTATTGGTAGCATTTCTGCTTTATTGGTTTATTTGGAGACAAAAACCGTTAACTGAGGAAGAAGAAATGGCATTGTTGCCGCCTTATGACAGGGCAAAATTAGCATTACAGAAATTAGAAGAGAGTCAGTATTTAATGCGTGCAGAAGTAAAGGATTATTATTCTGAATTAACCTTTATAATCAGAAAATATTTAGATGAAAAAGTCTATGATCGTGCTCTAGAAAGTACGACTTCTGAATTAATTTCTAGATTACAATTATTAAAAGACGGTAATCAAATAGACCTTTCAAAAGAGACTATAAAAAATCTTGAATCTATTTTACAGCGTGCCGATTTGGTAAAGTTTGCAAAGTCTGCACCAGATACGGCTTTGGCAGAAATGGATAAAGCAACTATAAGCAAAGAAATAGACCATGTAAAAGAGAGTTTGCCAGAACCAACTGAAGAAGAAAAACTTTTAGATCAACAATATAAAGAAGAACAAGAGCACAAAAAGAAACGTAGAAAAGTTATATTAACCATTGCTATATCTGTGTTCTTAATCATCGCAACATTTATTGGTTTTGGGATTAAATATGGTTTTGGCTATGTTAAGGATACTATTGTCGGTAATGAAAGCAAAGCGCTTTTGGAAGGTGATTGGGTACAAAGTGCGTACGGTTTTCCACCAATATATATAGAAACGCCAGAGGTGCTCAAACGTATCACTGATTCTGTACCAGAAGAATTAAAAGACAAAGTAAAGCGCACTGTTTTTGGTTTTGTAAGTGAGAACAATCATCTAAGTATTGTACTGGTTAACAATAAATTATTAAACATTCAAGGCGAACAAAAGATTGAAGATGTAGAAAAGAACGTAAAACAGTCTGTTGAGCAGATTTTAACTGAATGGGAAGCTAAAGGTGTGGAGAATATAATTACCAAAGGAGAACAATTTATAACTCCTAATGCTACTGAAGGAATAAAAACCTTTGGAAGTGCAGATTTTCCGATGCCTAAAACAAGTGAAACCATAAAATCTGAATATGCCATTTTCAGTTTTGCGACTAATGACACTGTTTTATATGCAGCCTTAATTTGGTCAGAGGACGACGATTATGCAGATGCTATTATTGAACGTATTATTGATTCCATAGAATTAAAGTCAGATGAACAAGCAGAAGCTGAACAAGAAGCCCAAAACTAATGTTTGAGAATATAGAATTTCTAAATAAAGAATTATTCTGGTTGCTATTGCTTTTGCTAGCAGCAATACTTTGGTACGTTTTAAAGCATAACAAACAAACGGCTGAGTTAAAAATATCGAGTACTCAAGGATTTAAATCATCATCATCGTTTTGGTCTAAATTTAGGCACGTTCTTTTCACTTTACGTTTAATAGCATTGGGCTTGTTAATTACTGCTTTAGCGAGACCAAGAACTGTAGATGTTTCTACCAAAACAAAAACCACAAGAGGGATTGACATTGTAATGGCTATTGATGTTTCGGCAAGTATGTTAGCTAAAGATTTACGACCAAATAGATTAGAAGCCCTCAAAGAAGTTGCAGCAGATTTTATAAACGGTAGACCAAATGATCGTATTGGTTTAGTAGAATATGCTGGTGAAGCGTACACAAAAACACCAATTACAAGCGATAAATCTATAGTGCAACGCTCGCTTAGAGATATAAAGTACAATACTATTATAGAAGGAGGGACTGCTATTGGCATGGGATTGGCAACTTCTGTAAATAGATTAAAAGATAGTAGAGCGAAGAGTAAGGTTATTATTTTACTTACAGATGGTGTTAACAATTCAGGATTTATAGATCCTAAAATTGCTAGTGAATTGGCTGTAGAATATGGTATAAAAGCTTACACCATAGGTTTAGGAACCAACGGAATGGCATTATCACCAATTGGTTTTAATTCTAACGGATCTTTTAGATATGGTCGTCAACAAGTAGAAATTGATGAAGATTTGCTTAAAGAAATTGCGAATGTTACGGGTGGCAAATACTTTAGAGCTACAAATAACAGAAAATTGGCTGAGATTTATGATGAGATCAATAAGCTAGAAAAAACTGAAGTTGAAGAAACGAAATATTACAATTACGAAGAGAAGTATAGACCTTTGATCCTAATCGCAGGTTTACTTTTATTATTTGAATTGATTTTAAGAAATACATTATTTAGAAGCTTTGTTTAGACTCGATGAAAAAATATGGTTTTGGACGTTACTGGTAATTCCAGTAATAATTTTGTTGTTTATTTTTGTTCAACTATGGAGACGTTCTGCACAAAGAAAATTTGCAGATTCACCATTGTTAAAACGATTAAGCCCAAACCAATCCTTGTTTAAAAGTATTCTGAAAGTAATAGTATTATGCGGAGCATTTGCATGCCTATCATTAGCGCTAGTCAATCCTAAAATCGGCACAAAATTAGAAACCGTTCGTAGTCAAGGAGTCGATATTGTTTTTGCAGTAGATGTATCTAAAAGTATGTTGGCTGAAGATATTGCACCAAACCGGTTAGAAAAATCGCAACAATTAGTAACACAAATTATCAATAACTTGGCGAGTGATCGTGTTGGGATTATTGCTTATGCAGGTAAAGCATTTCCGCAATTACCAATTACAACAGACTATGCGTCAGCAAAAATGTTTTTGCAAAATATGAATACCGATATGTTGTCCTCACAAGGTACAGCAATTCACGAAGCAATTCAATTGGCAAAAACATATTATGATGATGAAGAGCAAACCAATCGTGTTTTAATCATTATTTCAGATGGTGAAGACCATGGTGGTGAAGCCGTTAATATAGCAGAAGAGGCTAATGAAGAAGGAATTAGAATATTAACCATTGGTGTTGGTGATGCCAAAGGAGGACCAATACCAATTAAGCGCAATGGAGTTATAATAAATTATAAGAAAGATAGGAATGGTGAAACTGTTATTACACGTTTAGATGAAACCATTTTAAGAAAAATTGCAGAAGAAACTAATGGTGTTTACATAAATGGCAGCAATACAAGTGAAGTTGTAGATACTATTAAAGATGTCTTAAGCGGTATGGATAAAAAAGAATTTGAATCCAAGCAAATAGCAGATTTTAAAGATCAATTTCAATGGTTTTTAGGTTTAGGAATTCTGTTACTATTTATTGATATATTTTTCCTTGAACGTAAAACGTCATGGCTCAAGAGATTAAATTTATTTAATGAAAACTTTTAGAATTTCTTTAACGCTAAGTAATACAAGGCTTTATTAATTTAGAGTTTGAGAAGATAATAAATATTCTATATGAAATTATATATAACAGTCTTAATAGTTTTTATCACCAGCTTAGGATTTTCCCAAGACCTAGATAAACAACAATTAGAAGCAGATAAAAAAGCGACTAATCTAGTTTATGAGGCTAACAAACTGAGTAGTGCCAACAATTACGTTGAAGCTGAAATGGAATACAGAAAAGCCATTTCCGAAGCTCCGAGCAAAGCAGTTGGTGCTTACAATTTAGCACATTCATATTATAAAAAAGGAAGTTTTGATGAAGCGTTGTTTAGAAGCCAAGAAGCGGCTAAAAAAGCGGTAACTAAAGATGAGAAACATAGAGCATATCATAATATTGGCAATATATTAATGCAGAATGAATTATGTAAAGAGGCTGTAGAAGCTTTTAAAGATGCTTTAAGAAACAATCCAAATGACGAAGAAACACGCTATAACTATGCTTTAGCTAAGGAATGTGCCGACCAGCAAAACGATGGTGGTGGAGAAGATGATAAAAAGGACGAGGACAAAGAAGAAGAAAAAGATAAAGAAGACGAGCAAAAAAAGGAGGACGAAAATAAAGACGAAAAAGACAAAAAAGACGAAGGAGATAAAGATAAAAAGGATGGTGAAGATGAAGAAGATGAAAAAGGAAAGCCTAAAGACGATAAAAAAGATGACGGTAAAGGGGATGATAAAAAAGAAGATAAAAACCAAAAGCCAAAACCTAAACCCGGACAAATGTCACCTCAGCAGATAAAGAACATTTTGGAGGCCATGCAAAATCAAGAGCAAAAGGTGCAAGAAAAAGTAAATGCAGAAAAACAAAAAGGCGCAAAAGTAAAAACCGAAAAAGACTGGTAACTACAGCATACAATCGCGTACTCAGTTCTAAAAAAGGTTAGTTGTTTTAATAGTATATGGGTACACTAGGCACAGTCGAAGTGCTTTTAATTTGAAATGAAAATAACTAAATACATATCAATTCTATTGTTAATACTTACTACGAGTATAGCTTCAGCACAAGTTAAATTTGAAGCCACAGTAAGTAAGAAGAAATTAGGTGTTAATGAACGTTTGCGTATAGATTTTCAAATGAACCAAGATGGAGATAATTTTGTACCTCCTAGTTTTGAAGATTTCACTGTTGTTGGTGGTCCAAATACTTCTTTAAGTAATTCTTATTCTGGCGGAAAGCGTACCTATTCTAAAACATATAGCTATTTTTTATCACCAAAGAAGCGTGGAAATTTCACCATTAAACAAGCTACTATCGAGATTGCAGGTGAAACTTACAAAACTTTCCCAATAACAGTGAATGTTACAAACGCGGTAGAGCGACCTAATGCTCCTCCAGAAGCATCAGATGTGGCAGCAGAAAGTATTCATTTAGTTGCTGAGGTTTCAAAAGCAAAGCCGTACTTAAATGAAGCCATTACTGTTGTTTACAAAATGTACGTGGCACCAAATATTGGTGTGAGTAGTAATTGGAGAGAAAAGGAAATTCCTAGATTTAATGATTTTTGGAGTCAGAATATTGAAATAAAAGGCCTTAATATTCAAAGAGGGACGTATAAGGGTGAAGATTACAGATACGTTATTTTAAGAAAAGCGGTACTTTATCCTCAAAAAACAGGAAAATTAAAAATAGAACCCTTGGTTTTAGATATTATGGTAGAAGTGCCATCTGGTAGATCAGATATTTTTGGTCGTGAATTAATGACAAAAGTACCAAAAACTATAACTGCAGGTAGCAGAACTATAGATGTAAAAACTTTGCCAGAGTCAGGAAAACCTTCCGATTTTAAAGGGGCTGTTGGTGATTTTAATTTTAATTTAACCACGAGTAAAACAGCCTTGGACGCAACTGAATCTCTTCAGGCTACAATAGAAGTCTCAGGCAGAGGAAATTTAAAATTGTTTGAGTTACCAAAGCTATCCACACCAAGTTCACTAGAAGTTTACGAACCAGAACATAATGAAAATGTACGCACTAATTTAGGGGGAATGCAAGGCCGTATTTCAGATACATATACTATTGTGCCTCAGTACAAAGGTAAATATCCAATACCAACAATTTCATTTTCATATTTCGATTTAAAGACAGAAAGTTATAAGAGCATCACCTCAGACGAAATAATTATAGATGTTGTAAACGGTCCAACCGCAGCTAATAACACAGAAAATAGCACAGCGTCTAATACAAAACAAAATGTAACATCTAACACCAATACGTTTGCGTTTATAAAAACAACATCTAATTGGTCTAGTGTAAAAAGAAAACCATTCTTTAAATCAAGAGGGTTTTGGTCGTTAGTATCTTTGCCGTTTTTATTAATACCGTTAGCAATCTTCATAAGACAAAATAAAGATAAGCGCAATGCGGATGTACAAGGAAATCGAATAAGAAGAGCCGATAAATTGGCAAGAAAATATTTAGGTGAAGCTAAAAAAGCGCTTGGTAAAAAAGAAGCATTTTATGATGCCTTAGAAAGAGCACTTCATAATTATTTAAAAGCCAAATTAAATATAGAAACAAGTGATTTTAATAAAGAAAAGATTGAAAGTCTTCTTATCAAAAGACAAGTAGAAGAAAATGTAGTGAATGACTTTATTTCAATTTTAGAGAATTGTGAATTGGCAAGATATACACCTATTACACAAGTGACCATGCAGAATGATTATGAAAGAGCTGCACAGACAATTTCTTTAATCGATAAACAAATAAGATAATATGAAAGCAATTATTGGCCTTTTAGTGTGTTGTCTTAGCGTGATTGGATTTTCTCAAAACAATCAACTTTTTGAAGAAGCTAATGCCTTATATAACGAGGCAAAATACGATGAAGCTATAACTAAATACGAATCTATTTTGAACTCTAACGAACATTCAGCTGAGTTATATTTTAATCTAGGAAATGCTAATTACAAACTTAACAATATAGCTCCGAGTGTTTATTATTATGAAAAAGCACTTAAGTTAAGCCCAAACGATAAAGACATAAAAAATAATTTGGCTTATGCACAAAATATGACTATTGATGCTATAGATAAAGTACCTCAGGTAGGCTTTTCAAAACTTATAAATAATCTCGTTAATACGTTTCAGAAAGATACATGGGCACTATTAGCGGTTGTTGGTGTTATCTTATTCGTATTATTATTTTTAATGTATCACTTCTCTTATAATACATCTAGGAAGCGGATTGCTTTTGTGACAAGTATTTTAAGCTTAATAATAGCTTGCATTTCAGTTGCTATGGCATTTCAAAAAGATAGTTTGAATAAGAAAGATAATCCGGCAATAGTTTTCGCCCAAGAAAGTCGCGTAATGTCTGAAGCCAATAAAACATCAGAGGAAGTATTTAGACTTCACGAAGGTACAAAGGTTCAGGTTTTAGAAACGTTTGAGGACTGGCAAAAAATTCAGTTATCAGATAATTCCACAGGATGGATACCCTCAAAAGATATTAAATTGTTGAACGTTTTTTAGAGCTTATTTAACAATAATTTTGTAACTATGTAATATATTCGTTTTTTATGATAAAAACCCTTCGATATAAATTGTCTATTTTTTTTACAATTGTTTTTATGGCATTGATTTGCGCGCCTTCCATTATTATCACTTGTGACGATACTGCAGATGTTTCAGGTTTTTATAGCGTAAACGAAGAAGAAGAAAAAGAGAATTTAAAACTTGTATTTGAAATTACACCTCAGGATCTTGATAACTATTTTTCTGACCATAATGGTCTAGTTGATATAGATTACTCATATAAGAATTATCCTAAACCACATCTTAATTTAATTTTTTCGCCTCCAGAATTAATTTCCTAAATTCCCAAAAAATAGGATAGACCTTGTCCAAAATTAGTATTAAAAATTAGCTGTTGAGATTCCTCTTTAGCTCAAATGAATTTATCTATGTTTAAAACATTAAAAAATGACATACCAGCGAGTATCGTCGTATTCTTTGTGGCATTACCGTTATGTTTAGGTATTGCTTTAGCTAGTGGAGCTCCGCTATTTTCGGGATTAATTGCAGGTATTATTGGTGGTATCGTGGTAGGATCTTTAAGTGGGTCGAAAATTGGCGTTAGTGGCCCAGCTGCAGGTTTGGCTGCAATTGTATATGCAGCAATTATTTCTTTAGGGAGTTATGAGAATTTTCTCGTAGCTGTAGTACTAGGAGGAGTGATTCAATTAATATTCGGATTATTAAAATTTGGAATTATTGCCTATTACTTTCCGTCTTCAGTAATTAAAGGAATGCTTACAGGTATCGGGATTATTATTATTCTAAAGCAAATACCTCACTTTTTTGGATACGATGCAGAGGCAGAAGGGGCAGATAGTTTTTTAGAAGCTTCAGGTGAAAATACCTTTTCAGCACTATTAAATATTTTTGATAATGTAATAATTGGTTCAATGGTTATTGGTATTGTAAGTCTTGGTATTTTATTACTTTGGGGAAATATACTATCTAAGAAAGGTAAGTTTTTTCAAATTGTACAAGGACCTCTAGTTGTAGTTGTTCTCGGAATTATCTTCTATCTTCTAACACAATCAAGTGAAACTTTAGCAATTGCTAAAACGCATTTAGTGAGTGTGCCTGTGCCAGATGGGATAGACTCCTTTTTAGGTCAGTTTAGTTTTCCAGATTTTTCGGCTATTACTAATCCAAAGGTTTGGATTGTAGCGTTTACAATTGCTTTGGTTGCTAGTATAGAAACGCTTTTGTGTGTGGAAGCTACGGATAAATTAGATCCTCATAAAAACGTAACACCAACCAATAGAGAGTTATTTGCACAAGGAACAGGTAACATTTTATCTGGTTTAATAGGAGGCCTTCCTATTACACAGGTTATCGTGAGAAGTTCTGCAAACATACAATCTGGTGGAAGAAGTAAAGTATCAGCAATAGTTCACGGGTTTTTATTATTGATTTCAGTAATGATTATTCCAAAATTATTAAATATGATTCCTTTATCTGTTTTAGCGGCAGTACTTTTAATAGTTGGATATAAATTGGCAAGGCCAGCTTTATTCAAGAAAATGTATGACCTAGGCTGGAAACAATTCATTCCATTTACAGTAACAGTTTTAGGAATAGTTTTTATCGATTTGTTATGGGGAATTGGTTTAGGTTTAGCCGTTGGAGTTGTGGTTATTCTTATAAAAAGTTATCAAAATTCTCATTTCCTTCACATTGAAGATAAAAGTAACGGAAAGCATAGAATAAAAATGACCCTTGCAGAAGAGGTAACCTTTTTTAATAAAGCTACAATTCTAAAAGAATTAGACAGTTTACCTAGAGATACGTATTTAGAATTAGATGTAAGAGACACAAGGTATTTAGATAATGATATAATTGAAATATTAGATGATTTTGCTTTTAAAGCAAAAGAACGAAATATAGATATTAAGTTAATTTCAGAGAGAGGAATTGTAGAAAATCCAGATAGTTTTATCGAATTTTTCCAATTAAGGCCAAAAACAGCTTAAAATTTAAAAATCATGACAAATAACAAATATAAAATATTGGTGCTTTCAGATATGAAAGGAGCAACAGTTGCATTGTTAAAAAATACAATGGGCTTAGCCAAAATGATTAATGGTGAGGTGGAATTTTTTCATGTAAAAAAACCTACCGAAATCGTTGAGAGGGAAAGTCAATTATCTGCAGTTAGAGAGATTAATGAGCAATATTTCGATACAGACAATAAAATAAAACAAGTATTGGACCCAATTTCTAAAACCTATGATATCAAAGTAAAGTCTAAGCATGCTTTTGGAAATATTAAAGATGAAATAGAAAGCCATATCAAAGAAACCGCACCAGATATTATTGTTTTAGGAAAACGTAAAGCGAAAGCAATTGCTTTTCTTGGAGACAATGTTACTGAATTTGTATTGAAAAAACACAAAGGAGCTATTATGATAGCCTCAGAAGATGACAGTTTTGATTCTAAAAGGGTATTTTCATTAGGAGTATTAAATGAAATAGAAACTTCATTGAATAAAAATTTAGCTCAAAATCTAATTGATGTTTCAGAAGTACCTTTAAAATTATTTAAGATTGGTGGATTTGCTAATGCGGATAATGCATCTGATGCAACCGATGTTAAAAAAACTGTAGAGTATGTATTTGAAAATAATGCAAACGTTATTCAAACCATTTCAGATTATGTCTCTAAGAATAATATAAGTCTTTTGTGTTTGGACAGAGGTCAAGGAAATTCTAGAAAAGCAAGTTATGCGAAAGATGCCATAAATAAAGTAAATGTTTCTTTATTAGTGACCTAAATAACATGTCTGCTAATACTTTTATAAACTTGAAGTCACAATTTCCTAGATTTTAAAATTTAGGTTACCTTAGAAAAAAGTTTAGTAAAAAAACATGAAGAACTTATTTTCTAATATTAAGGGCGATGCTTTTGGTGGTATTACCGCAGGTATTGTTGCTTTGCCCTTGGCATTAGCTTTTGGTGTTTCATCAGGTTTAGGTCCAGAAGCGGGTCTTTATGGAGCAATTTTCATCAGTTTTTTTGCAGCACTATTTGGTGGTACGGCAACTCAGATTTCAGGGCCAACAGCTCCAATGACGGCTGTAAGTATGGTGATTATTGCTGGTATTGTAGCTGCAAACGATGGTAGTGTAGAAAAAGCATTACCAGCAATCTTAACGGTGTTTTTGTTAGCTGGTTTTATGCAGATTGGATTAGGAATGATGGGTTTGGGAAAATACATTAGATATATTCCATATCCTGTAGTTTCTGGTTTTATGACTGCTATTGGTTTAATAATTCTTTTGACTCAAATATTACCATCTGTTGGCTATTATCCAAAAGAAGACGAGGCTTATGTTCAAAAGTTTATACCGCAGGCAGAAGAAGTCATTCTTGAAAATATATTAAAAGACGAAGCTAAGGAAGGAATTTTAGTGCTAGAAGACTATGCAGAAACCATTAAACGTGGATCAGAAATATCTCCAGACGAAATTTTAACAGAGTCTCAGACCTTAGCAGCAAAGGAAGCATCGGGAACACTAGGAGCATTGAGAGTGTTGCCAAGGGCTATAAAGAATATTAATTGGTTAGAACTTATTTTGGCTTTAGGTACTATTTTGATAATCTATGGGTTTAAGCGAATAACAAAGGCTGTGCCGAGTACACTGGTCGCCTTAATTGTAATGTCTGGTATTGCGTATGGGTTTAATTTAGGCTATCGACCAATTTCAGAAATTCCAGGTGGTATACCAATTCCAAAACTCGAGATGTTTACAACCTTCAGCCTAGGAAGCATTTCACCATATATATTTACAGCACTTGCTTTATCTTTATTAGGTGCAATAGATTCACTCTTAACAAGTGTAGTTGCTGATAATATGACTAAGACAAAACACAAGCCTAATAAAGAATTAATTGGGCAAGGTATTGGTAATAGTATTGCGGCTGTTTTTGGTGGAATTCCAGGAGCTGGTGCAACAATCAGAACTGTAGTGAATATCAATTCTGGCGGAAAAACGAAATTATCTGGTATGATTGCAGGTATTGTTCTTTTAGTTATAATGCTAGTATTGGCACCTGTAGCCTCAAAAATCCCAGCAGCGGTTTTAGCAGGTATTTTAATTACCGTTGGTATTGGAGTTATGGATTACAAAGGACTTAGAGCAATACCTAGTTTGCCAAAAGATATTTCTATTTCTTTTTTCAAACTGTTTCCGATTAAATTAAGTTCAGAAGTACTAATAATGCTTGTTGTTTTAGCATTATCAACATTTTGGGATTTAATTTATGCTGTAGGGATTGGTTTAGTAATCGCGTCTTTAATGTTTATGAAAAAAATAGGTGATTTAACTGCAGAGCGTTCTGATGTTAAGTCATTAAAAGAAGAATCATGGGCAGATGAAGGAGGTTTTCCTCCAAATTTAAAAGAAGAAGTTTTTATAAAACATCTAAAAGGACCACTGTTTTTCGGTTCTACTAGTGATTTTCAGGCGTTAACGGAACAGATTCCCAAGACAGCAAAAACAGTAATTTTGAGATTAGGACGTATGCAATATATGGATCAATCTGGTTTATATGCGATGGAAGATATGCTTCAAGATTTAAAAAAGAACGATGTGGAAGTTTTATTTGTAGGGCTTTTAAAACAACCACGTTACATGATGGAACGTATTGATATTATTCCAGATTTTATACCCAACGAACATATTTTTAAAGATTTTAAAACCTGTTTAAAATGGGTTAAAACAAATGTAAAAGACGAATATTAAAACAATGTATAATCAGATTTCCTTTCGAAGCTTCGAGACTCGGAAATAAAAAAAGAAAACTTTAGATGAAAAATACAGCAATAACAAAAGACGTACAAGAAGCAATGACACCAGATGGTGTATTAGAAGATTTATTAGAAGGAAATAACCGTTTTGTTAATGGACAATTACAAGGCTCAGATAATTCTGCTTTGGTAAATCAAACAACAGGTGGGCAATTTCCAAAGGCAGTAGTGTTGTCTTGTATAGATTCTCGTGTACCAGTAGAAACCGTTTTAGACCAAGCTATTGGCGATATTTTTGTAGCGAGAGTAGCAGGTAATTTTGAAAACGTAGATATGCTAGGAAGCTTAGAATATTCTTGCAAAGCTGCAGGAAGCAAGTTAGTATTAGTCTTAGGTCACGAAAGTTGTGGTGCAGTGAAAGCGGCTTGCGATGGTGTGGAATTAGGCAATATAACCGCTATGTTAGAAAAAATAATGCCAGCAGTTAGAAAATCTGCTACAGAAATGGATGGAGAAACAAATTCAGCCAACAAAGAATTTGTTGCAAGAACTGTAGCAAATAATGTAAAACTAACTATAGACCGCATCCGTGAGAAGAGCCAAATTTTAAAGGAAATGGAAGACAATGGTGAAATAAAAATTGTTGGTGGAGTGTACAGTTTACATACAGGAAAAGTAGAAATGCTATAATCTCATTCAGAAAATGGCACGCTGAGCGTAGTCCGTAAAGCCGAGAATCTCAATAAATCAATTTAAAAGAGCCATTCACTAGAGTGGCTTTTTTACTCCTTTTCTTCTTCTAGAGTTTGCTCTGTTTCGCTCTTTATCAGATTAGGAAAAATCATAGGAGCTAAAGATTTCACAGGTTTATATAGAATACTCTCTTCTAAGTCTTCTTTTTCCATAAATGGTAATGTATTGTTTAGTTTATTGAAAATAATTAAAAGAACACTGAGAATCAATCCAATTTTAAGAGCACCAAAAAGACCGCCAGCCAGTTTATTTATTATTCCAAAAGCAGCAAAATCGGCTAATTTAGTAAGTGCTTTACCAGCTAAACTAATGGCTAACACAATAATAACAAAAGTGATGGCAAAGGCAACGATATTGATTGTTTTTTCATTCCAGTTAACATTAGGTTCTAAAAAGCCAGCAGCAAAACTACTAAAGTGAATGGCTCCATAAACACCCAAAACTAAGGCGACTAACGAAGCGATTTCAACAAAAAGCCCTTTCATAGCTCCACGAATAAGTCCAAATAATAATAAGGCTCCTAAAACAATGTCAATGATACTCATAATGCTAGCGGTTTAGGCAAAAGTACATGAAATTTTTAAGTTGTAAATTATTTAAAATCAACTTCAGAAAATTTATGTACTAACGTAGTGATTCCTTCTATAAAATGAATTTTTGTAGATTACATTTATCAAAAATTCATTTTATAGAAGAAATATAAATTAACTTTGCCAATTATAAAACGTAAGAGTAGCACGTTAAATTATGGCAAGAGACGAACAATTAAAAGAACGATGGGATTTGGTAGTAGAAAAACTCTCTAACCAGTTTGCAGATGGCGATAGATTAGATTTAGATTCTATTATTTATCTCATTGGTGTTCAGGAGCTCGGTCAATTACATCGCGAATATAAAAAGGATCACAAACTAGACTTAATGCATATTGCTATATGTAAAGTTTTAGAGCCGTATGGATTTTATGAATTTGATTTTGTCGATGATGATGGTTGGCCGCATTATAAAGTTTTAGCGCAATTACCGCATCTTAAAGCTGGTGAACAAAGCGTTTTAATGAAAGAAGCTATTGTTAACTATTTTATAGAAACCAAGTATATCAATTAAGATTTTTTAAATTTGCAGACTGAACTAAGTACATTATGATAGATAAGATAAAAGAACTTATAGTAGAAGCAGAAGCATTTACAGCGCAATCTATAGATGAAGTTGAAGCATTTAGAATTAAGTATTTAGGAAAAAAAGGGTTGCTAAATGAATATTTTGCTGAGTTTAAAAATGTAGCTAACGATCAGAAAAAAGAATTTGGGCAAACCATCAATCAACTTAAAAAAACAGCTGAAGATAAAGTTAATACGTTAAAAGAATCTTTTGAAAATAAAGAAGAAGATAAAGGTATTTATGGAGATTTATCGCGTCCAGGTGAGCCTATCGCTTTAGGTGCACGTCATCCTATTTCAATTGTAAAAAATCAAATCATAGATATCTTTTCTCGTATTGGATTCAATGTAAGTGAAGGTCCAGAGATTGAAGATGACTGGCATAACTTTACAGCATTAAATTTGCCAGAATATCATCCAGCAAGAGATATGCAGGATACGTTTTTCATTCAAACAAATCCAGATATTTTATTACGTACACACACCAGTTCCGTACAGGTGCATTATATGGAAAATAATAAGCCACCAATAAGAACTATTTCACCAGGTCGCGTGTATAGAAATGAAGCCATTTCTGCACGCTCGCATTGTTTCTTCCACCAGGTAGAAGGATTATATATAGATAAGGATGTAAGTTTTGTTGATTTGAAACAAACCTTGCAGTATTTCACCACAGAGATGTTTGGTAAATCTAAAATTAGATTACGTCCTTCTTACTTTCCATTCACTGAACCTAGCGCTGAGGTAGATGTATATTGGGGACTTGAGACAGAAACGGATTATAAAATCACAAAAGGCACAGGCTGGTTAGAGATTATGGGTTGTGGTATGGTAGATCCTAATGTATTAGAAAACTGTGGTATTGATTCTAAAGAATACTCTGGTTTTGCTTTTGGAATGGGAATAGATCGAATAGCTATGCTACTAAATCAAATTAGTGATATTAGATTGTTGAGCGAGAATGATGTTCGTTTTTTAGAGCAGTTTAAATCTGCGCTCTAATTTTATTTGTGATTTCTGTGTAGGTAGTCAAATCTTTTGGTTCAGCTTAGCTAATCCATTTGTAACCTAAAGATTTAATTAAAAGAGATTCCAGCCTTTACACGAAAGACAAGCAATGAAAAAAGACATAATAATCCCAGAAGTAAAAAATGTGCATATTGCGGTAGTGCAAGAAGAACATTTAGAATACAAAACTCAAGATTGGAATGCTTACATTATTAATAATAGCGATTCAGATTTAGAAACTGTTCTTATTGTGTCTCAGGGCTATACAGATAAAAAAATGACACCTCCAATGCGTCATACCATTAAAAAATTACCAGCAAGAAGTTATGCAAAGATTGAATATTTACAAGAGCGTGTTTTAGAGCTTAACAATTCTTTTAAGATTACTTTTTTTAAAAACAACCAAATGTTTGATAAAACGTATGTCTTTAGAAAGAACTCAATTAATAAAACCGCTTTGCAAACTGTTCCGTTGATGCAGTTGAAAGGTGTTTTGGTAACCTAATTAAAAGCAGTATTATATCTGTAGGTTGTAATTCAGTTTTTTAGTTGCACTTTTAAATTGAGTGAAATTCAAAAAAACCACAATTCATTTAAAGAAAATGACTTATGGTTTTTATCTGTACTCAAGGTGGGAATCGAACCCACACTTCCGAAGAAACTGGATTTTGAATCCAGCGCGTCTACCAATTCCGCCACTTGAGCAATTTTGGAATTCAAAAATAGAAAATATTTCCTGCCAATCAACTAAATTTAATAGGTTTTATTCTCTAGCAAGCAAAATATTTTTCTAAATTTGAACCACTTTAATATGCGATCTAATAACTCATTAATTCACTACTTAAAATGCCAAACGAAACTACTAAAGCTAAAATTTTTACATGCACGCAAAGTCAGGAATTAGCAGAGCAAATTGCTAAATCTTATGGTGCTAAGTTAGGAAATGTAATTACCTCTACATATAGTGATGGTGAATTTCAGCCGTCTTATGAAGAATCTATAAGAGGTACGCGAGTTTTCATTATTGGTTCTACACATCCTGGTCCAAAAAATTTAATGGAGATGTTATTAATGATTGATGCTGCTAAGCGTGCATCTGCAAGACATATTACAGCTGTGATGCCTTATTTTGGTTGGGCAAGACAAGATCGTAAAGACAAGCCAAGAGTACCAATTGCCGCAAAACTTGTGGCTAAAATGTTAGAAGCGGCTGGAGCAACTCGTATTATTACGATGGATTTGCACGCAGATCAAATACAGGGATTTTTTGAAAAACCCGTAGATCACCTATTCGCTTCGACCATATTTCTTCCTTACCTAAAAAGTTTAAATCTCGATAATTTAACAATCGCTTCGCCAGATATGGGAGGATCTAAACGTGCTTATGCTTACTCGAAAGCATTAAAAAGTGATGTCGTTATATGTTATAAGCAACGTGCAAAAGCAAACGTTATCTCTCATATGGAACTTATTGGTAACGTTACTGGTAAAAATGTAGTACTGGTAGATGATATGGTAGATACTGCTGGCACACTGACCAAAGCAGCCGATTTAATGATAGAGCGCGGAGCAAAAAGTGTTAGAGCAATTTGTACACACCCTATATTGTCAGGTAATGCTTATGAAAAACTTGAAAAATCTAAGCTTGAAGAGTTAATTGTCACTAATTCTATTCCGTTAAGAGGAGAAAGTCCTAAACTAAAGGTTCTGACTTGTGCAGATTTGTTTGCAGAAGTAATGTATAATGTCAATCATAACGCATCCATAAGTAGTAAATTTGTGATGTAAACAATTTTAAGACTCTAAATGAGAGTTACTAAGCTAATTACAACACTTAACTTTTCAACATTAAAGGGTCAGAAATAAAAATAGCTATTAAAAGCTAGTATTTCCACATTAAATTTTTAAATTTGCAGCCCTTAAAAGCAGAGTCTGCAAAAGAGGACAAGCCCTCAGAATGAGGAATTTCAAAATATTAAATAACAAAAATTTAAAATGAAATCAATTACAATCGACGGATCTCAAAGAGAAAGCGTAGGCAAAAAATCAACAAAAGCCCTACGTAATGCTGGTCAGGTTCCTTGCGTATTATACGGAGGAGAAGCTAAGCCAGTACATTTTACAGCACCAGAGCTAGCATTTTCTAAACTCGTATACACACCTAGTGCGCATACTGTTGTGATAAAATTAGATAATGGTGATAGTTTAAATGCTATAATGCAAGATATTCAGTTTCACCCTGTTACTGATAGAATTATACACATAGATTTCTATGAAATCAATGAAAATAAAGCAATTACAATGGAAATTCCTGTGAAAACTACAGGTAAATCTAAAGGTGTAATTAACGGAGGTAACTTAAGAATGCCTTATCGTAAACTTAGGGTTAAAGCCATACCATCAAAATTACCAGATTTTATTGAAATTGATATTACTCCGTTAAAAATTGGAGATAAGGTTTATATTTCTGAATTAGAGAACGATGATTACGATTTAATGCACCCAGACAATACAGTTGTTTGCCAAGTAAGACGTAGTAGATTAGCAATTGTTGATGAAGTTGAAGAAGATGAGAATGAAGAAGGAACTGAAGGAGAAGAGGGAGCTACAGAAGCAGGTGATACACCAGCAACTGAAACAGATGATGTTGCAGCTGTAAAAGAATAAATATTTCAATTTCAAATATTCTAAAAAGCATTCCCATTTCGGAATGCTTTTTTATTTTTGCACTACACTATGTGGAAAATTTTAAATAAGTGGCTTGGTTTTAGTGAAACAATTGAACCAACAGAAGAAGATAATATGAAAAAGTTCTTAATTGTTGGCTTAGGAAATATGGGGGAAGATTATGCCAATACCAGACATAATATTGGTTTTAAAGTCTTAGATTATTTAGCGACAACAGAAAGTGTGTCTTTTGAGACCTTAAAGCTTGGTAATGTAAGTACCTTAAAAGTGAAAGGAAGGACTCTTATTCTGTTAAAGCCTAGTACGTTTATGAACTTAAGTGGTAAGGCGGTAAAGTATTGGCTAGAAAAAGAAAAAGTTCCATTAGAAAATTTACTTATAGTAACAGACGATCTAAATTTACCCTATGGCACCTTACGTTTAAAAACAAAAGGTAGTGACGGAGGTCACAATGGACTAAAGGATATTCAAGATAAACTACAGACTACTAAGTATAATCGTTTTAGATTTGGAATTAGCGATAGTTTTGGAAAAGGCAGACAGGTAGATTATGTTCTCGGTAAATGGGATGATGAGGAAAAATCAACCTTGCAAGAACGTTTAAAAATTTCTGCTGAATTGATTAAGTCCTTTGCATTGGCAGGAGTAAGTAACACGATGAACCAATATAATGGAAAATAGAAAAGACCACAATATGTGGTCTTTTCTATTAATAAAATATAAAACTATAAACTAGTCGTCAGTTTTCTTATTTTTAAAATTGAATCTAACTAAGACTTCATGTGTTCCGTTACTGTTATTAGAAATCTCATCTCTAGTTGAACTTTCGTAAGCATAACCTACATCCATCCAATCAGCAACATTTAACATTAGAAGACCACTAATAGCCTCATCAGTTCTGTAGGAAGCACCGATTTCGAATCTATTGTAGAAACGAAATGCAGCTGTAAGATCTAATGAAATAGGTGACCCACTAACATATCTTACCATTGTTGAAGGTCTAAATTCAGTATTTGTGCTCAAATCAAAATTATAGCCTCCAGATAAATAAACATGTGCCTCTTGAGTAGCTTGTGTTACTCTACCTTCAGACTTATCAATTCTTTCACTAGATAGAATATGAGGTACAGAAAGCGATAAGAAATACTTATCGTGCATTAAATACGCACCAGCTCCAAAATTTGGTCTAAAGCCTGTGTCTATATTACTTAAAGCAGGATCTGACGGTAAACCAATATTTGCTAAATTATTTCTATCTATGTCATAAGAGCTTCCACCAGCTTTTAATCCTAAAAATAAATTAGTTGCTTCCGAAACTTGTAAGCGATATGAGAAATCAATATTAAAACTGGTTTGGCTCTCAATAAATACTTGGTCACTAACTATAGATAAACCTATTCCGATTTTATTCCCAATAGGTTGTGTATAGAAAAAACTTTGTGTTTCTGGCGCATCTTGTACCGTAGCCCATTGGCTGCGAATATTAGACGTTAAACTTGTATTGCCATCTGCACCAGCATAAGCAGGATTAATTACATTCATAGTATACCTATACAGGCTATAATTTGGTTCTTGTTGAGCATATAATGACCCAAACAAAAGAATCGCTACTATTTTTAATATGTTTTTATAAAAATTCATTGTGTTCATTTTATTAAGTTATATACTTCTAAAAGGTTAAATAGATCCATCCTGTTAATATAACAGTACCGTCTCCGTTTTGGTCTATTTGATAATAATAAGATCCGGTTGGTAGTGTTTCACCATTTGATGTTCCTCTCCAATTGTTATTATACCCTTTGGCACTAAACACTTCTTTCCCCCATCTGTTAAACACTCTGACTTGCGATTTAAAAAATCTTTGAGCATTTATGATAATCCATGTATCGTTGATGTTATCACCATTAGGTGTTAGTACATCATTTACAATTAGACCGTCACAGACATCACCAATCCCATTATTATTAACATCTAACTGATCTAAATTTGGTTCAAACTGACAGTTATCCTCTATATCTAAAACACCATCATTGTCATCATCATCATCACAAAGATCACCTAAACCATCCATGTCATTATCGGCTTGATCAACGTTTGCGACATTAGGGCAATTATCCGCAGCATTAAGTATACCATCACCATCTATATCATCATCACATAAATCTCCTAAACCGTCACCATCAATATCTGACTGATCTGTATTTGCTATTGTAGGACAGTTGTCATCTTCATTTAATATAGTATCACCATCAAAATCAACAGGATCTCTAGTTCCACAGACCTCAATAGATAAAGCATTTATTACACCACCATCGAAGGCACCAAATGTGTCATCTACTGTAATTGTCCAAACACCTATAGAAAGATCACCATTAAATGATGTTAAATCACCTTCTGGCTGAAACGTTCCTGTATAAGGAGGTGCGCCAGCAAGAATAGAAACATTTGCATCTTGATCAAATACAGTATCGGTATAATTATCTCCATTACCACCGTTACCAGAGGATAAATCTACGGTAACACCATCTGGACTAGTGATTGAGATATCTAAATCCGAATTCCATTCATGATCTATATTTACGGTAACATTGACATCTGTAATAATTAAGCTTTCAATAATGTTTATAGTGGCTGTATACGTAGCATCTGGTCCTGAATCTGCAATTGTGATTGGAGTATCCATTGAAGTTCCATTTTCACATTCTACATCACAAACATCACCAATACCGTTCCCATCAAAATCAGATTGAGTTGGATTTGACGTAGTGGGACAGTTATCATCTGCATTCAAAATGGTATCTCCGTCAACATCATCATCACAAATATCACCTATACTATCACCATCTAAATCTGCTTGATCTGTATTAGCAGTGTTAGGACAGTTATCAGCGTCATCTGGTATGCCGTCCGCATCCGCATCATCTTGTTCTAGTCCACAAACTTCTAGAGACCAGCTATCTATTGTACCAGTATCAAATACAGTTCCATCAGCAACATTCAATGTCCACGCGCCTCCAGAACTTTCACCGTTAAATATAGATAAGGGTTCTTCTGGAATGAAGTTTCCTGTGAAAGGTGCAGAACCACCTTGTATTGGTGTACTTCCATCATCATCAAATACTGTTGCTGTGAAGTTGTCACCACCACCACCATTTTCTGCTGATAGTATAGCCGATGCTCCCGAAGGACTCGTTAGGATTAATGTTAAATCACCATCAAAAGTATGAGTTATATTTACGGTAACATTTATATCTGTTATCTCAAATGCACCTGTAAAATCTAACACAGAGTCTATACCACCACCAAAATTATCTGGAATATCAAGTGGTGTATTTGTTGAAGCAATGACATCACACACAATATCACAAACATCACCTATGCCATTTCCATTTCCATCAGCTTGATCTGTGTTGGCAATTTCAGGACAGTTATCATCTGCGTTTAAGATGGTATCGTTATCTATATCATCATCACAAATATCGCCTATCCCATCGCCATCAATATCAGACTGATCTGCATTTGCTGTATTAGGACAGTTATCCGAGCTATCAGGAATAGTATCACCATCGGCATCTGGTTGTGGAATACCACAAATTTCTATAGACCAATTGTCAATAGTACCAGTGTCAAAAGACGCATTATCAGAAACATTTAATGTCCAATCACCACCAGAGAGTCCACCATAAAGTGTACTTAAATCTCCATCTGGCACAAATGTTCCCGTAAAAGGTGCGTCTGCATCACCTATGAAGTCCGTTGCTTCTTGATCAAAAACTGTATTGATGTAGTTTTGAGCAGATGCAGCTCCATTTCTATTAGATAGAATAATTTCTGTTCCATCTGGTGCGATAAGCGTGAAAATTAAGTCATTTGCCCAAGTATGAGTAGCGTTTATCGTTACATTAACATCTGTAATAATTGATGCCGTTGTGACACTAATTACTGAATTCGCTCCTATTGCATTAGCATCAGGAATGCCAACAGGTGTATCACTAGAATTTAATACTGTACAAGAGATATTAGCTGTTGTAAAGCTGGCTTCAGAATAAGCACCAACACCACAATCATTAACTCCTCTAACTCTCCAAAAATAATCTGTTACTATAGCTAGGGTAGTAACCATATAACTATTTTGGTTAACTACTGTACCAGCAACTATATTTGTAAAAGCGGCATCAGTAGCGACATCAATTTCATAAGCAGTAGCATTAACATCTGCATCCCAAGAAAACATGGCTGCATCTGCAGGTATATCAATGGCTCCATCTGCTGGTGTTACTATATTTAAAGTAGCTAAATTAGTATCGTAAACATTAAAATCTACATCTGCAGTATTTGTTATTGCACCAGATGTGCCTACTAGTGTAAATGGATAATTACCAACAGCTAAAGTCCCTGTTCCTGTCACCGTTACCGTAACACTAGTGCCATCGGTACTTGCGGTAGTTGGCGAAAAAGTAGCCACAGCACCTGCAGGTAATCCAGTTGCAGTAAACACTGTGGTTCCAGTAAATCCTAAGAATGTATTATATGTATATGTGTAAACAGCGTCGTCTGGATTACAAACATCAACAGATGTATCAGCGACATTTAAAACAAATTCTGATTCTTGTAATGAGAAATTAGTAGAGTTGATAGCATAGAATATATTATTATTCCCTTCTACTTTAACTCTTGCTGTAGAAGTGTCTCCACCTGTAACAGGCACAGTAACATCTTCTGAACCATCATTAGGAACATCTGTTGCCATGATAAAGGGGTATGTTAATCCGCCATCAGTAGATAATAAAATATTTACTGTAGGTGTATTTACGGCTCCTCCGTCTGTACCTGCAACATCCCAAGTTACAGTTTGATTAGAACCTGCATCCCAAGTTACATTTGTAGTTTGCGAAGTTACAACAAAAGGTCCTGCGGAATCATCAACATTTACAGTCATAGTATCAAAATCACTTTGAGGAGTTTGCCCAATACCGTCGGCTTCGCTTCTATCTCTAACGGTTAAAGCAAAATTCAATGCTCTAGAGACATTAGATACTGTTTCCCAAGATGTATTATCAACTGTTTCAAGCGGATTAGTTTCAGTTAATTGCCCAGCAATTACACGTTCTACAATTGGCATAAAACGGTCTGAAGACGTACTCGGAGGTCTAGATCTCCAAACAGGTCCAGCAGCTTTATTAGGCCCAAAAGAACCTGATGTAGTAACACCATCGTCTATTTGCTCCCATGTGTAGGTTAATATATCACCTCCATCTGCATCTGTCGCAGCACCTCTTAAAACAAAAGCTGTACCTATTGGTATAGTTTGGTCTAAACCAGCATCAGCAACTGGCGCAGCATTAGTAATAGCTGTACCAACCCAACAAGTTCTGTTTTCGAGGTTATTTAAAATTTGTAATATACTGTAATAGTGAAAATAAGGATCTGAGTGATCTTGTACATCATTATTTCCTGTAATACCAGCATAACCCATTATTGTTGTTCCACTGCCAGGTTCTGCATTAACTCCAGTACTTTCACTATTGAATGCCCATGTGTGGTTGGCTCCCATTTGGTGACCAATTTCATGCGGTACATAATCTATATCAAAATAATCATCCATGTATGGCCCACCATCATTATCTGTAAATGGGTGAGACGAGAATCCACTTCCTTTTACTCCATCTACACAAACACAACCTATACAGCCTGCGTTCCCGTTAAAGCCACCAAAATTAAAAAGGTGACCTACATCATAATTTGCTTCACCAACATTAGCGGTTAAAGTAGATTGAAGTTCACCATTTAAATCTCCACTATAAGGATCTGTTCCTGCGTCAGGAAAAATAATTTCGGTGCCAGTTACTAAAGTAAAAGTCACTGCCATATCGATTTCAAAAACTTCATTACTTCTGTTTAAGGTTGCAACAACAGCTGCTAAAGCATCGTCTTGTGCAGTACCATTACCATCATCTCCATCATCAAAAAAGTTTGTATATTCTCCAGTTGTAGAAATGGCAATTCTAAATGTTCTTAAGGTTTGATCATTAGCATCTCTACCAGATAATCCATTGGTATCGATAGGTATAAATTCGTCTTCGGTTAGACATTCAAATTCCTTTAAAGCTTGTGTTTTGGCTTCTCTACTATAAGCAATATAAGATGTATTATCTGTTTTACTTAATGGTGCCGTAAAACTCATTGGAGCATTAGGATAGGTAATCATAGTTTTTAAACCTTGCGGAGTCACACTAAAACGTGCTCTAGTTCCAGGGTTTTCCGTACTAAATCCTAGATAAGTTTTAATATTGGGATGACGTAAAGATAATTCTTCTGATAGTACAGGTGTTTCAATCACCATAAACTGTTCTAATTCACCTTTTACATTAGGAAGATAAACTTTAGAGTTAGACATTGTTGTTGTGGCAGAGCGTAATGGAGCATTTGCCAATTGAACTTTAAAAGCATCAATATTTAATTGATAAGTTTCATAGAAGTTTTCGTTTAGTGTTGTTTTACTATTATCACTAGTTACATCTGTAACATTAGTTTTTTGCCAATAACCCTGTTGGGCTACTGCAGAAAATACGGTTAAAAATAATGATAATGACAAAACAAAATGTAGCTTTGTTTTCATAAGTTAATTGTTAGAAAATTAAAATTTAACGAATTTATAATTTTTTTGACAATTATGCATCAAAATCTTATAAAAGATATAGAAAATATAATACTTCAAAAATTTGGTTGCGAATTCTGCAAAAGTTGTTACTATAGGGACGTTTGATGGTGTACATATAGGTCACCAAAAAATTTTAGAAAGAGTTGTGAAACTTGCTGAAGCACAAGCCTATACTCCAGTTGTTTTGACCTTTTTTCCGCACCCTAGAATGGTGCTGACCAATGATAATACTATTAAGATGCTTAATACTATTGAAGAGCGGATTACTTTATTAAATGAAATGGGTATTATGGATGTTGTAGTTAAAAGATTCACCAAAGAATTTGCTAATCTTTCTCCTAAAGATTACGTAAAGGATATACTTATTGATGAATTAAACACTAAGCAAATCGTAATAGGTTACGACCATCACTTCGGAAAAAATAGAAGTGCTAATATCTTTGATTTAAAAGAATTTGCCAAGCAATATAACTTTAAGGTTGAAGAAATATCAGCACAAGACATAGAAGATGTTACAGTAAGTTCTACAAAAATTAGAAATGCTTTAGATAAAGGGCAGGTAGCGTCTGCAAATGCATATTTGGGTTATACTTATTTCATCACAGGACAGGTAGTAAAAGGTAAAGGCTTAGGGAGAACTATTGAGTTCCCTACAGCAAATATCTTCGTAAAAGAAGAGTACAAATTAATTCCGTTAGATGGTGTCTATGTAGTAAAATCAGAAATTGAAAATACTACAGTTTATGGCATGATGAATATTGGAACCAACCCAACGGTAGATGGAAAAACGCGTTCTATTGAAGTTCATTACTTTAATTTTAGTAAAGACATTTATAAAGCTGAATTAAAAATTGAGTTTTTGAAACGTTTGCGGAGTGAACAAAAATTCAAAAATCTTGAAACGCTTAAAGTACAGCTCAAAAATGATATGAATAATGCTTTGAATTTTATTAAAGGATTAAATGAATAGTCTGTTTTTTAAACATATAGACAATTCAGGTCTAATTATTTTTAGAATCGTATTTGGTTTGCTTTGTGCATTAGAAGCTTTCGGAGCTATTTTTACAGGTTGGATAAGGCGCACGCTAATTGAACCAGAATTTACATTTTCGTTCATAGGTTTTGAGTGGTTACAGCCCTTACCTGGTAATTGGATGTATGTCTATTATATAATTATGGGAATTTGCGGTCTAATGATTATGGTTGGCTACAAATACAGGTTGAGCATGTTGCTATTTGCTTTAATGTGGACAGCCACTTATCTAATGCAAAAATCATCTTATAATAACCATTATTATCTACTCTTATTGCTAAGTTTTATAATGGTATTTTTACCTGCAAATCGCTATGCATCAATTGACGTTAAACTAAATACAAACCTTAAACAATTATCAATGCCTAGGTGGTGTAAATGGGTTTTTGTTGTTCAGCTATTTATTCTTTACACCTATGCATCTGTTGCCAAATTTTATCCAGATTGGTTAGATACTTCGGTTGTAGCATTGTTAATGAGAGGCAAAGCAGATTATCCTTTAATTGGTGAGCTGTTGCAACACCAAACAGTTCATTACATGATTGCCTATGGAGGTATTTTATTTGATGGGCTAATCATTCCTTTGTTATTATTTAAAGAAACTCGAAAGTACGCCTTCTTTGCTTCAATATTCTTTCATCTATTTAATTCTATTGTCTTTCAAATCGGAATTTTCCCATACATGTCATTAGCCTTTAGTCTATTCTTTTTTGAGCCTAAAACAATTCGAGATCTATTCCTAAAGAAGAAGCCATTTTATAACGCAAACGAAGTCATTTTGCCTAATAACAGAACTTTACTAATTAGTGTATTTTCCATATATTTTTTAATTCAGATAGTACTTCCGCTCAGACAGTATTTCTTTGAGGATAATGTATTGTGGACAGAAGAAGGCCATAGATTATCTTGGCGTATGATGCTGCGCTCCAGAAGCGGTAGTACAAACTATAGTGTTATAGACCAAGTTACAAACAATACCATACCAATTAAATTAGACGATTACCTTACTAAAAAGCAACAAAGAGGAGCTAGTACAAAACCAGATGTAATTTGGCAATTCGCACAACATTTAAAACAAGATTTTGCTAAGAAGGGAAAGTCTGTTAAAGTCTATGTAAGAAGTTATGTGAGCATAAATGGAAAACCTTCCAAACTACTGATTGACCCAAAAGTTGATTTAGCTAATGAGGAATGGCATCATTTTAAGCACCATGATTGGATATTACCTTCAAAATAGAGTTCTTTTTATTTCTACCTGCTTAAAATCTTGTTGAACTCGTTTAACTATTTGTGTTGAAGCGATAATTGCGTATGCGGAAGTTAAATATATGCTTTTTTTAACGAAATAGCATCGCTATTAAATGACGAAAAGACAATATTTAAGTTAAAAAGAATAATCTTTCAGCAAATAGAAAAAGTTTAAATGAGTTCATTACTTTTGTTGCTTGTTTTAGTGCGCTATTCAGCGTAAATTCAAATTCTATAGATATGTTACAAGTTGCTTTTATTAGAGACAATAAAGAAGATATTATTACACGTTTGGCAAAACGAAATATTGATGCCACGGAAATGATTAACGACGCTTTATCTTTAGACGAAGATCGCAAAGCGATTCAGACTAAACTAGATAATACTAAAGCAGAGTCTAATGCCCTTTCTAAAGAAATTGGTAATTTATTTAAGTCTGGCGAAGCCCAAAAAGCAAATCTTCTAAAAGAAAAAACGACGCAGTTTAAAGAAGCGACAAAAATATTTGAACAAGAACTTAATGATACGGTAGATGCGCTTTCTGAATTGCTCTATAGAATTCCTAATGTACCAAACATAATAGTTCCATCTGGTAATACAGATGAAGATAATGACGAAATTTTTAGAGAAGGTGAGATCCCAACGTTACATAGCGAAGCCTTACCGCATTGGGAACTCGCTAAAAAGTACGACATCATTGATTTTGAACTTGGTAATAAAATAACAGGCGCAGGTTTTCCTGTATATAAAGGTAAAGGTGCCAGATTGCAACGAGCGTTAATCGCTTATTTTTTAGATAAGAATACCGAAGCAGGTTACACTGAATATCAAGTACCACATTTAGTAAATGAAGCTTCAGGATTTGGAACTGGTCAGTTGCCTGATAAAGAAGGGCAAATGTATCATATCACCGCAGACAATTTGTATTTAATACCAACCGCAGAGGTGCCAGCAACAAATATTTTTAGAGACACACTTTTAAACGAAAGCGATTTACCAATTTCTATTACAGGCTACACACCTTGCTTTAGACGCGAAGCTGGCAGCTATGGTGCACATGTAAGAGGACTTAATCGTTTGCATCAATTTGATAAGGTTGAAATTTTACGCGTTGAGCATCCTGATAATTCTTATAAAGCATTAGACGGAATGGTAGAACACGTAAAAGGTATTTTGCAAGAATTAAAATTACCTTACAGAATACTAAGACTTTGTGGTGGCGATTTAGGTTTTACTTCTGCATTAACTTACGATTTTGAAGTTTTCTCAACAGCACAAGACCGTTGGTTAGAAATTTCTTCTGTATCTAATTTTGAGACCTTCCAAGCAAATCGCTTAAAATTACGCTATAAAAATAGTGATGGTAAAAATGAATTGTGCCATACCTTAAATGGTAGCTCATTGGCATTACCACGAGTTTTAGCCGGCATTTTAGAAAATTATCAAACTGTATCTGGTATTAAAATCCCTGAAGCTTTAGTGCCTTATGCAGGTTTCGAAATGATCTCGTAACTAGTTAAATTTCAACGTATTTTCTATAAATTGTTAAAAATATATGCTTTTTATCGATTTTTTGTGTATTTCTACGTTTTTTATAATTATTTTTATCAAGTTAGTAACTCCAAATCAAAACCTTAACCTAATTATGAAAAACTTAAAACGCATTGTTTTACTCATTGCTTTAGTTGTTGTGGTAACAAAAGTTTTGTTTTAACTATAATTAGAAATAATATAGATAAGACACCAAACAGAATAACTGAATCATATTTTAACAGATAATGGTTAATAGCACATTTATTTTGCTGGTCAAAATGCCTAAACAGATAGTTTAGGCATTTTTTTATGGAAATATTTAGACAATCTAGATTTGGCATTCGTTATATTTGAATTGTACATGAAAAAAATAGCGTTAATCTTATTTATTATTTTTGGTGTCTGCTTTGGATTTTCCCAAAATAGCGAAGTCCTTGCCGAAAGCTATTTTAAAAAAGGTGAGTTTAAAAAAGCATTAGTAATTTATGAGAACCTAAATAAGGAGAAACCTTACTATTACAAATATGTTTATAAACTTGTTGAAATACATCAGCAATTAGAGCAGTTCGATGAAGCCCAAAATATAATTATTCAACGCTTAGAAAAAAGTAGAAATCCGACGTTATTAGTTGAGTTGGGTTATAACTACCAGCTTAAAGATAGTCTAAACAAAGCCAACAAACTATATGAAGAAGCTATCGCTTACATAGACGACAAACCAAATTACATTTATGGCATTGCCAAAAAATTTGAAGACCACTCTTTGTTAGACCAAGCTATTTTGGCTTATAATAAAGGAAAATTACTCACACCAGATAAGGATTACAGTATTCAATTAGCGCGAATCTACGGAGACCAAGGTAATGTTGAAAAGATGTTCGAAAACTATATCGATTACATTGCCTTTAGACCAAATTACCTCAACAATATTAAGCGTTCGGTGAGCGATTTTATATCCGAAAACAAAGCGAACGAAAACAACACGTATTTACGGAGGTTGCTATTAAAGAAAATTCAGAAAGAACCAAGTCCGTATTGGTACGAGTTATTAAGCTGGTTGTATGTACAAGAAAAGGCTTATAACAAATCATTTATTCAAGAGAAAGCCCTTTACAAACGCAATCCAGAAAGCCTAGACCGCATTTTTGAGCTAGCAGTGACTTCGCTCAATGATAATGATGATGCTACTGCAAAGGACATTTTTAATTATATTTTAGAAACGACGCAAGATGCCACAACGGCTTTAACAGCGCATCAGTATATTTTGGAAATAGAAACAAAAAATGCTGATGTAAAAGAATTAAAACGTATAGATGAGGCTTATAACGAGTTATTTAATGAATTCGGTAGATCTAGGCTCACCTTGCCATTACAACTTGCCTATGGTAAATTTTTAGCATTTAATATAAAGAATACTGAAGTTGCAACAGCTTTTTTGCGTAAAAGCTTAAAGTCTAATATTACGGATTATCAAGAAGCTGAAGTCAAGTTATTATTAGCAGATATTTTAGTGCTTCAAGAGAAATTTAATGAAGCGTTAATTTTCTATTCTCAAATTCAAATGAATTTAAAAAACAGTCCGTATGCTCAAGAAGCAAGATTTAAAGTTGCAAAAACTAGCTATTATAAAGGAGATTTTGATTGGGCAGAATCCCAGCTTAAAATTTTAAAATCATCGACATCGCAATTAATTGCTAATGATGCCTTAGATTTAAAACTATTGATTTCAGACAATAAATTTGAAGACAGCTTACAAACTGCATTAAAATATTATGCCAAAGCAGATTTGTTGGCATTTCAGAATAGAACAGATAATGCCATTTCGCTTTTAGACAAAATTTTAGCAGAACACCAAGGTGAAAGTATTACTGACCAGGCCCTATATCAGCAAGCAAAATTGTTTGAAAAGAAAAAACAGTACAATAGAGCAGAAGCTAATTATCAGCTAATTATTAAAGATTGGCGAGAAGATATTTTAGCAGATGATGCCATCTATTATTTAGCAGAACTCTACAATACACATTTAGCAAAACCGGAGGAAGCCAAACTGCTTTTTGAAAAAATAATCTTTGAACACGAAGACAGTATCTATTTTATTGAAGCACGGAAAAAGTTTAGAATGCTTAGAGGTGATTCGATTAACTAAATCATAAAACCAAAAAACTCAATTCCAATACATCTACTTTGAGTTTAGTACTTTAAAATTAAATATCTAATAGAATGATTATATATAACGTGACAGCCAACATAGATAAATCTATAAATAACGAATGGTTAGAGTGGATAAAAGAACACATTCCACAAGTATTAGCAACTGGAAAATTTAAAGAGGCTAAGCTGACGAAAGTTCTGGTTGCAGATGATGAAACAGACACCTATTCCATACAATATAGAGCGCACTCTAGAGAAGCTTTAGATGCATATTACGCAGAAGATGCTGAAGCCATAAGAAAAGATGGCTCGCAACGTTTTGCAGAGAAAATGTTAGCATTTAGAACAGAATTAGAAGTCATTGACGAGTATTCTGTGAATTTTAAATAATGTTCCGATTTCATCAAAAACTCTGCGAATCTCTGTGCAGCTCTGCCTATCTTTGTGAAACAATTAATTAGAAAACATCCGTGCATTTGTGGCAAACAATAACCAAGTAAAAGCAAAAAAACATTTAGGTCAGCATTTTTTGGAAGACGAATCTATTGCTAAAGATATTGCAGATAGTCTATCTTTTAAAGGCTACAAAGACGTCTTAGAAATTGGCCCAGGAATGGGAGTGCTTACCAAATATTTGCTCAAAAAAGATATAACCACACATGTCATCGAAATTGATACGGAATCTGTAGACTACCTTAAAAATAACTACCTAAATCTTGCCGACAGAGTTATAGAAAAAGACTTTTTAAAGTACGATTTAGGTCTTATTTTTAATGATAAGCCTTTCGCAATTATTGGTAATTTTCCGTATAATATTTCCTCTCAGATTTTATTTAAAACTTTAGAATTAAGACATCAGATTCCTGAGTTTTCTGGTATGTTTCAAAAGGAAGTGGCAAAACGGATTTGCTCCAAAGAGGGATCTAAAGTTTATGGGATTTTATCTGTATTAACTCAGGCATTTTATGAGGCAAACTATCTTTTTACAGTGCCTCCGACCGTATTTAATCCACCACCAAAAGTAGATTCCGGAGTATTATTTCTAAAAAGAAAAGTAGACTTTAAGTTGCCGTGTGATGAAAAACTATTCTTCAGAGTGGTGAAAACGGGTTTTCAACAACGCAGAAAAACACTACGCAACAGTTTAAAAACTTTTAATCTGTCGGATAATTTAAAAGCAAATACTATATTTGGGCAGCGACCAGAACAATTGAGCGTTTCGCAATTTATTGAGCTGACGTCGTTGATTGAAAATGATATCTAAAATATAGCGTCATTATGAGCGAAGCGTGGTAATCTGTTAATTTGCAATAATCATTTTATGAGATTGCCACGTCCTTTGTCCTCGCAATGACAAAAACGAACCAAGTGGAAGAAATTCAAGATAACATACAGTTTCAGCTTACTGATGAGCTTATTGAAAAAGTAGAAATTCTTGTCGAAGATGAAAACGACAAGGAACTAAAACTGCTTTTAAATGAGTATCACTATGCCGATATTGCAGAAATTTTGGATGAATTAGATGCTGATGATGCGGTATATGTTATTAAACTTTTAGACTCTGGTCTAACTTCAGATATTTTAATGGAGCTCGATGAAGACAATCGAGAGGACATTCTTAAACAACTTTCTGCCAAAGAAATTGCCGAAGAAGTCGAAGAACTAGATACCGATGATGCTGCGGATATTATTTCAGAGTTATCCGAAGATAGACAGCTACAAGTTATTTCTAGAATTGAAGATGAGGAGCATAGAGAAGAAATTACAGAACTACTCGCTTACGATGAAGATTCTGCTGGTGGATTAATGGCTAAAGAACTTGTGAAAGTTTACGAAACTTGGACGGTTGCTGGTTGTTTAAGACGTATAAGAGGGCAAGCTAAAGAAGTGACAAGAGTGCATTCAATCTATGTAGTAGATAAGGAAGAAAAACTGATTGGTCGTTTATCTTTAAAAGATTTAATTGTTGCCAAAAGCGATCAAAAAATTGCAGATATAGCAAAGGATAATGTAGATTGGGTAAATGTAAATGATGATGAAGAAGATGTAGCCAAGGTGATGGCAAAATACGATTTAGAAGCCATTCCTGTTGTTGATGACAACCAGGTTTTACTTGGTAGAATAACAATAGATGATATCGTCGATGTCTTAAAGGAGGAAGCCGAAAAAGATTATCAATTAGCAGCAGGTATTACCCAAGATGTTGAAGCAGATGATAGTATTTTAGAACTGACAAGAGCACGATTACCGTGGTTGTTTCTAGGGCTAGTTGGTGGTGTAGGAGCATTTATTATTATGGAAGGTTTTCAAAAAGCTTTTGACTCTTATAAGGTTCTTTTCTTTTTTACACCTTTAATTGCGGCTATGGCAGGTAATGTTGGTGTGCAATCTAGCGCCATAATTGTTCAAGGTTTAGCCAACGATGATGTTAAGGGAAGTGTAAATAACCGTCTAATAAAAGAGATGCTTTTAGCTGCACTAAACGGTATTATATTGGCGCTTTTTCTATTACTTTTTGTTTGGGCTTGGGAGCATGACTTTAAAATGGCTCTCGCTATTTCAGTGTCACTAGTGGCAGTAATTATCGTCGCTGGTTTAATAGGTACGTTTATTCCACTGTTTTTAGATAAACGCGGAATCGATCCTGCCATCGCAACAGGACCTTTTATCACCACAAGTAATGATATCTTCGGAATCTTAATTTATTTCTGGATAGCAAAACTGATTTTAGGTATTTAACACGTTATGTTGAACTTATTTCAGCATCACATAAAACTTAACTTTCGCTTATGAAACCAATAAACATAAAAGACAAACACACCTTATTTTCCAAACAATGGCATCCGCATCGTATCGCAACAGTAGATGATATGCAAGTTATTTTAGCAAAAATAAAAGGCGAATTTGTATGGCATAGCCACGATGATGAAGATGAACTATTTCAGGTTGTAAAAGGCACACTTTACATGCAATTTAGAGCTTCGTCCGACGAAGCTGGAAGCGAAGGCGAAATTAGAACGGAAGTCGTTAAGGAAGGAGAACTTATTGTTGTACCAAAAGGAGTTGAGCACAATCCATCTACTAAAGATGGTGAAGAAGTACATCTTCTACTATTCGAAAAATTAAATACAGCGCATACTGGTAAGGTAAAAGATGAAATGACTCAAACAGAATATCCTTGGATTTAAAAGTTCTCCATTTAGATAGTAATCATCCCTTACTTATAAATCAACTCAACGATTTAGGTTTTGAGAATCATAAAGATTATACCTCTTCAAAATCTCAAATTGAAGCAAGAATTGGAAATTATGATGGTATAATTATACGCAGCCGATTTAGTATTGATAAAGAATTTATAGACGCAGCAAAAAATCTAAAATTTATTGGTAGAGTTGGTGCAGGATTAGAAAATATTGATTGCGATTATGCAGAAAAAAAGGGAATTACATTATTTAGTGCACCAGAAGGCAACAGAAATGCAGTAGGCGAACATGCTTTAGGTATGTTACTATCATTATTCAACAAACTTAATAAAGCAGATAGAGAGGTTAGAGCCGGAAAATGGCTGCGCGAAGCAAATCGTGGATTAGAAATAGACGGAAAAACCGTTGGGCTTATAGGTTATGGCAATATGGGAAAAGCCTTTGCTAAAAAATTAAGAGGTTTTGATGTAGAAGTGCTTTGCTACGATATTAAGCCAAACGTTGGTGATAAAAATTGCATACAAGTCTCGCTAGAAGAACTTCAAGAAAAAGCAGATGTTTTAAGTTTACATACACCACAAACTCCATTGACTTTAAACATGGTGAATTCAGAATTTATCGACGGATTTAAAAAATCATTTTGGTTCATCAATACAGCGCGAGGGAAAAGTGTGGTCACTCAAGATTTGGTTAACGCTTTAGATTCAGGTAAAATTTTAGGTGCTGGACTCGACGTTTTAGAATATGAAAAGTCGTCTTTTGAAAATTTATTTACATCAGATCGCATGCCTGGAGCATTTCAATATTTAATCAATTCTGAAAATGTTTTACTCTCTCCTCATGTTGCTGGGTGGACTGAAGAAAGTAAAATTAAACTCGCCCAAACCATCGTTGATAAGATTAAAGCAAATTTTGCTAATTTTAGAACATGAAGAAAACAATTCTTGTTTTTGGGTTGCTCATTTTAGCGTTATTAGTATTATTTCAGTTTAGCAAATATGCCGTTATTTCAGCTGACTTAAATACAGAAATTGTAATCGCTTTAATTGCTATTGTTTTCTTCTTTGTAGGAATTTATATCAATAAAAAAAGTCTTCATAAACAGACCCATATTTCGTTAGAAATAGATCATAAAAAAATAGAGGATTTAGAAATTAGTAAACGTGAGTACGAAGTACTTCTAGGTATTTCTAAAGGTTTATCAAACAAAGAAATAGGAGAGCGACTTTTTGTTTCAGAAAGTACCATAAAAACACATGTTTCAAACCTACTTTCAAAATTAAACGCCAAACGCAGAACACAAGCTCTACAAATAGCAAAAGATCAAAATATTATCTAAAACAGCTTAATTAGTACCAAAGTATGAATGCTTTTGGTACTTTAGTATGAGTCAATTCCCATAACACAACCCTACTTTTGTAATATTAATTAAATTCATTTATTATGAGAAATACAGTTATGAGATTTGGGCTTTTTGGGCTACTTACAGGCTTCGGAATTTTTACCTTACACTTAGTTCTTGGTATTGATAATTTAGATAATTCAACAAATGAGATTTTAGGATATATCTCTATATTTCTTTCACTTTCCTTTATCTTTTTTGGTATAAAACATTACAGAGATCGGGTTAATAATGGAGTTATATCTTTGGGCAAAGCTATCGCTATTGGTGTTCTAATTTCGTTATTGGTTGGTTTGGGTATAGCAATTGCAGATTTTATATATACTAAATTTATAGATCCTTCTTTTTTTATTAATTATGAGCAACAACTCATAGATGAAAACAGAGCAGATGAAATCATTAAAATGACCAGTACAACTGCAGCGCTATTTATGTTGGCTCTAGTTACTATTATCGGATTTATTATATCTTTAATATCTGGATTAATTCTACAACGAAAAAACTAAATTAATTATGGCATCAACAGCAACGACACCAGAAGAATATATTGCAGAGCTTCCCGAAGACCGAAAGGCACCAATGACTAAACTACACAACCTCATAAAAAAAAACATGCCTGAAGGTTTAGAATCGGGAATGGGTTATGGTATGCCAGCTTATTATGTGCCAAAATCTATTTATCCGGCTGGCTATCATTGTAAACCATTTCCGCCTTTACCGTTTATGAATATTGCATCGCAAAAAAACTTTATTGCATTCTACCATATGGGAATATATGCTAAGAAAGAATTATACGATTGGTTTGTTGCCGAGTATCCCAAACATTCTAAATACAAATTAGATATGGGTAAAAGTTGTGTGCGTTTTAAAAAGGTAGATGATATTCCTTATGATTTAATTGAAGTATTATTAGGTAAAATGTCTGTTAAAGAATGGATAGAGATTTATGAAAATGCATTAAAAAAATCCAGTTAGGTCTAATTGTTAGAAAAATACCCTCTCAAGTCTCCTCAAGGTGACAATTCACAGAGTTGAATAGGACGATTGTCTCCTTGAGGGGACTTTTGTGGTGTGAATGAAACTTAAAAATATTAAATAAAATGAAAAAACGAGTCACAGGAATTGGCGGATTATTCTTTAAAACTATAGACCCAAAAGCATCAAAAGAATGGTATAAAAAACATCTTGGTTTTAATACAGATGATTATGGTTGCACATTCTGGTGGAAGGATAAAGAAGGTAATGATTGCTCTACTCAATGGAGTCCTTTTGCAGAAGACACTAAATATTATGAACCTTCTAAAAAAGACTTTATGTTTAATTACAGAGTTGAAAATTTAAAAGAGTTGTTAGAAATTCTGAAGACTGAAGGCGTCACTATAGTTGGTGAAATAGAAGAGTACGACTATGGCAAATTTGGTTGGATACTTGATAATGATGGTAACAAAATAGAACTTTGGGAACCTATTGATTCTGCTTTTCAATAATTGTTAATTTTTTTGTTAATTTTAAGGCTTAAATTACTAACCACTAACAAAATTAAAAATGTCTGACAATAACAAAAATTTAGGCGACGATTTAGATGATATGCTAGACGATGCTAAGGACGGAGTAAAGAAAACTGGTGAAAAAATAAGCCAATCTGCAAAAGAAGTTTCTAATGAAGCCAAAGAAACTGCCAAAGAGTTTTCTGATGGTGCCAAAGAGGTTTTTAATAATGCTACTGGTGAAAACAAGAAAGTCATAGCTGGTATAATGGGAATTATTTTTGGAAGCTTAGGAGTTCATAAATTTATATTAGGTTACAATAAAGAAGGTGGAATAATGCTAGGGATAACTCTAGTAGGTATTATACTCTCTTGCATTGGTGTTGGGATTTTTGTTGTATGGGCAATGAGTATTGTAGGTTTAATAGAAGGTATCATTTACCTTACAAAATCTGATGCAGAATTTGTAGCTACATACCAAGTTGGTAAAAAGCCTTGGTTCTAAATTTAGAACATATTATAAGATTAAAAAAACCAGAACGTGAGTTCTGGTTTTTCGCTTAATTATATATTCCATAATCTAAAGGTAACCGATCACCAGCACGTTGACTGCCTAGAGCTCCACTAAAATACAAGCCAATAATTGGCGTGTAATTACCAAAATTATCTACAAAAAATTCATCAATCTTTAATTGTAATTCTGACTGTGTATCTTTGTTATATAATAGGGTGACTTTATTTTTTAATTTCACTTTTTTTAAATCAGAATCAGCCACATTCTCAACAGTAAAATAGTCCCATTCTTCTACTCTAAAGCTATTATGAAATATCCAATAGCCTTCATCTCTGAGCGTTTTGTTATATAGTGATCTCATAAAATGTTGTACAGAACCTTTATAAGCTGTTTCTCTATTTTTTAGGGTCTTTTTTTTATTAAAACCGTCTAAGTTTTTATAAAGAGATGTTCCTGAATAAAACACCGAGTTTACCGTAAAGGTTTGTGTTTTATCATCAACGTATCTGAAAACGACTTCAAAATCTATAATATCAAAAGCAATATCGTATTGCAATGTTTTATTTCTAACTTTAATAGGAACTTTGGCACTTGCATATAATGACTTACTTTTTTGATCGTAATTTAATACTAAATCATCTTCATTTAATATTTTGCAAGATTTGCCAAACTTAGAAATTCCTAAAAACTCTCTTCTAAATATACGCAGTTTTTGTCGCCTTGTTAAACCATCATCATATTCTATATAAACTTCATCGAGCGTATTATCAGCTTCAACCAGCTCTATCGTAACGTTGTTTTTACTTCTATAATCAGATATAAATACTTTTTCATAACCTAAATAAGAAATTACCAAAGTAGATTGTACTGCATCTGTATAAGTAATAGAAAACTGACCGTTTTCATTAGTCGTAGTGCCAATGGTAGTATTATCAAAATAAACGGCAACAGTTTCAATAGGTTGCTGCGTAATTTTATCTACAACCTTACCAGTAAGAGTCTGTGAAATACAAAATAGAGGTAAAAGTAAAAATAGTATACAAAATCTACTTATCATGATTATCCATAAACTTGCGTTCTAATTCAGCCTGAAATTCTTCCATAACAGGTCTAACTGTACTCTCCGGTAAATCAGCAATTTTAATGTACATTAAACCATCAACAGCATTATTAAATAAAGGATCTACATTAAACCCTACAAGTTTTGCGTTTTGTTTAATGTATTTTTTAAGTAAAACAGGAAGACGAAGCGCTCCGGGTTCTACCTCATCAATAAGTTTATCTAGCTTATTAAGATCGGCTTCAGCCTCATCAAATACAAACTCTTTATCAGCATCTTTTAGCTTTACTTTAAATTCTTTTTTAGGATGCACATATTGCGCTACATACGGATCGTAATAATGAGATTTCATAAACTCAATCATTAAACTCTTAGAAAAATTTGAAAATTGGTTACTTATACTCACACCTCCGATTAAGAATTTGTGTACTGGATAACGTAATGTTGTATGTACAATACCTTTCCAAAGTAAAAATAAAGGCATCGGTTTTTGTTGATAGTCTTTAATAATAAAAGCACGACCCATTTCAATAGACTGGCTCATCATTTTGTAAAGTTCTGGCTCAAAACGAAATAAATCCTGTAAATAAAAGCCGTCAATACCATATTGCTTAAAAATTTGAGATCCTAATCCCATTCTATAAGCTCCTGCCAGAATATTCTTTTCATTATCCCATAAGAACATGTGGTGATAATAGGTGTCAAACGTGTCTAAATCAATGGCCTCATTTGTACCTTCACCAACTTCTCTAAATGTAATTTCTCTCAGTCTACCAATCTCTCTTAAAATATTAGGAATATCATTAGCTTCTGCTAAATAAACCTCGTAGTTTTTACTCGTTAAAAGTCTACAATCTTTTTCTTTAAGATGGTTTACTTCCTCTATCATTAATTCAGAATTAATCGGAGTTACAATGCGCTTTGGTGGTGGTTTAGGCACTTTTAATTGCGATTGTATATTGTCTAAAATCTTAGGTTTATCTTCAAACGTTTTAGATAACATGTAGGTTTTTCGTCTTAAAAATTCCGAAAAATCAGGTAGAGTTTCATGTTCTTTCTGATCATTCACAGAAATGGGTTTACCTACTCTAACTTTTATAAGACGACGCTTTTGTGTTAATAATTCTGAAGGTAATTTTGCAGTTCTAAACGTATCGCTAATTTTTGAAAGCCTATAAAAAAGACGACTATTCTTAGCATGAAAATAAATAGGAACCACAGGAACTCCGGCTTTCTGAATTAATTTCATTGCCGCTTCTTCCCATTCTTTATCAACCACTAATTTTCCATCTCTATAAGTTGAAACTTCGCCTGCAGGAAAAACACCTAAAGGATGACCATCTCGCAAATGTTTAATTGCATTTTTAAAACCTGAAATGCTACTTTTTACGTCCTTTCTATCTTCAAAAGGATTTACTGGCATTATATAAGGTTTCAATGGTTCAATTCTATGTAACAAAAAGTTAGCAATGATTTTAAAATCGCTTCGCTGTTCTATCATTAACTTTAATAGAAGTATACCATCGATACCTCCTAAGGGATGATTAGAAATTGTAATGTAAGGGCCTTCTTTAGGCAGACGCTTCATGTCTTCTTCAGGAATTTCAAACTTAATCTGAAATTCATCTAAAATACCGTCTAAAAACTCAAGCTCACTAAGATGTTTGTTGCGATTATAGACCCTATTTAATGTAGAAATTTTAAGAACTTTCATCAATACCCAACCAAAAAAAGTACCAAAAACACCATACTTATCTGCATGGATTGCCTTTGCAACTTCTTTAGCCGTTACTAAACCTGTATCAGATGATTTCCCCATTAAACAAATGTAATAAAGTTTATTTAGTGCTTGCTTGGAAATAGACGAATTTCATAATTTGAAAGATTTTTGATGAAATTTAGATTTTCTTTTAAGCAGTAGATGCCTTAGCATCAAACCAATAAAAAAAATCTAAATTTCGCAAAAAGACGCAAATTTGGTGTCGCTGTATTTCCGACCAAGCACTATTGAGTCACTATTTGAACTGTACCTTGTGTTAACTGCTTCAACAATATGCTTTTATCTTTTTCGAGCTCCTTAATAACAACGTCAGTATAATTCCTAATCGTATAAAGACTCACATTTTTATGCACTGTGACTTTAAATTTAGCTTTTAAATGCTGCAGCAACTTATCAAGATTGTTGTATAAATTGTCTATACATACCGAAAAACTAATCGCTGAATTCTGAATTACATCAACCTTCATTTTATAAAGGTGTAGTAAGCTAAAAATCTCGCTGATATTTTCTTCTACGATATAAGAGAAATCTAAAGATGATAATGAAATTAAGATCTGATTTTTCTTTACAATAAAGCACGGAATCTCTGGCTCTAACGTTTTGCCTTTACTTACACGAGTACCATTTGCTTTTGGGTTTAAAAATGACTTTACATATAATGGAATTTCCTTTTGCTGTAAGGGTTGCAATGTTTTTGGGTGAATTACAGATGCACCATAAAATGCGAGCTCAATCGCTTCTCTGTAGGAAATCTGATGTAATAATTGCGCATTTTCAAAATAACGTGGATCTGCATTTAGTACTCCTGGCACATCTTTCCAAATGGTAACACTATTCGCATTTAAGGAATATGCAAAAATCGCAGCTGTATAATCACTTCCTTCTCTACCTAAAGTTGTTGTAAAATTATTGGCATCACTTCCTAAAAAACCTTGAGTGATGTTTAAAATGGATGTGTTAAAGTCTGAGGCTATATTTTGCTGAGTACGCTCCCAATTAACATTAGAGCGTCTGTAATAATTGTCTGTTTTTATATAGTCTCTAACATCAAGCCATTTGTTTTTTAAACCTATTTCATTAAGATATTGACTTATAATTGTAGTAGAAATTAATTCACCAAAGCCAATGGTTTGGTCATACACAAAATTGTAATCGGGTGATTTATTGGTTTTAAAAAACGCGGTTAACTCGTCGAAAAATGTTTTTACCGCTCTAAATACTTCGTGACGTTCATTCTCAAATAAATCTAGAAGAATTTCATTGTGAAATTTTATAACCTCGTGTATAGCACTTTGTAATTCTGCCTTATTTTCAAAATAATTTTTAATAACCAATTCCATGGCATTGGTCGTTTTTCCCATTGCGGAAACTACAACCAAAGTGTTATCATAACCTATGGTTTTTAAAACAGTCGCTAAATTTTTTACTCCCTTGGCATCTTTTACAGATGCACCACCAAATTTAAATACTCTCATATTTATTTCCTGTAAAACACAGTAATATCTTTAATTAATATTCATTAAATAATTTTCGATTGCAGCTTGGTCTAGTTGCACCACATCCCAATCTCGCATAACATTAGCTCCTTTGCTTTCATAGAATTTAATTGCTGGCGCGTTCCAATCTAAAACTTCCCAACTAATGCGTTTTACACCCAATTTTTTTCCATGTTTTACAACGGTATCTAAAAGTATTGTGCCTAAACCTTTCCCTCTCTGAGATTGGCTAACAATAAGGTCTTCCAAGTGTAAAACTTGTCCCTTCCATGTAGAATATCTATTGTACACTAAGGCCAAACCTTCTATTACGGCATTAACTTCTATGACAAAACATGTAAATTTAGGATGCGTACCAAAACCATCCGTTATTAAGTCTTTTACTGTAACCTCTACAGCATCTGGTTCTTTTTCAAAAATAGCCAATTCGTTAATGAGTTCTAACACTCTTGGCATATCTTGTTTTGTGGCTAATCTTGGTTGGTTCATGGTTTCGGTTAAAAAGAAATTCAAATATAATCTAAACTCACTTTAGATAATAATTATTTTAAAATACGAAAACGTTATAGTTTGTTAAAAAATGCGATATTTGTCTCAAATAAACAATAAAACCTTTCATGGCTAATTCTAATCTCAATCAAACTCTCGGTGAATTTATTATTGAAAATCAATCATCTTTTAAATATACCTCTGGTGAGTTATCGCGCTTAATTAACTCTATTCGTCTAGCTGCTAAAGTAGTGAATCACGAAGTTAATAAAGCCGGATTAGTAGATATTATAGGGAATGCAGGAGACACTAACATTCAAGGTGAAGATCAACAAAAATTAGATGTATATGCTAATGATAAGTTTATACAGACCATGACCAAACGTAATATTGTTTGTGGTATTGCCAGTGAAGAAGAGGATGATTTTATTGCCATTAACAGTCAAGATGAAAATAACCAGAACAAGTATGTGGTTTTAATTGACCCACTAGATGGTTCTTCTAATATTGATGTGAACGTCTCTGTTGGTACAATTTTCTCTGTTTTTAGAAGAGTCACTCCAGTCGGAACACCTGTTACAATTGATGATTTTTTACAAAAAGGAAATAAACAAGTTGCAGCAGGTTATGTTGTTTATGGAACCTCTACAATGTTGGTTTATACCACAGGAGATGGTGTAAATGGGTTTACGCTAAACCCAGCGATTGGTACATTTTATTTATCACATCCAGATATGCAATTTCCTGAAGATGGTAATATATATTCTGTAAACGAAGGGAATTATATACATTTTCCTAAAGGCATAAAAGACTATATAAAATATTGCCAAATGGAAGAAGATAATAGACCTTACACATCTAGATATATTGGGTCTTTAGTTTCGGACTTTCATAGAAACATGATAAAAGGAGGTATTTATATGTATCCTAAAAGTTCTAAAGCAAATAACGGAAAGTTAAGATTACTTTACGAATGTAACCCGATGGCATTTTTGGCTGAACAAGCTAACGGTAAAGCCAGTGATGGATTTATGCGAATTATGGACGTCGAACCAACTGAATTGCACCAACGTGTGCCCTTTATTTGCGGAAGTAAAAACATGGTAGAAAAGGCTGAAGAATTTATGCGTAATGCGTAGATTAGTGTCTAGTGTCTAGTGTCTAGTGTCTAAAACTACTCATTCATAGATTTAATACCATCTATAAAATCATCGATATCTACCTTATCATGAGCCAATGCTAATGCTTTGTCTGCAATGTATTTTACATTGTCCGAGTTAAATCCTAAACCAACGCAAAGTTTTTCTAATAACCAATGCTGATTCGGTCCCTCAATATCATCTGCCCAGACCATACGTGCCAAATCGTAAAGACGTTCTAGACGCACATCGTAAGAGGTTGGTGGATTTATAGGATGACTTTTATAATCTTTAAGTATAGTTTTGTAATCCTCCTCGGTTATATCTAATCTTGTAGCCAAACGGTCTAAAAAGGCTTTTTCATTATCTGTAATAACACCATCGCTCATTGCAACTCTAACTATGGCTGCAAAATGATCTTCATTACGCTTTTTAAATCCGCTTTCGAATAATTCTGAAAATGACATATTTTATGTTTTAATTGTCTAATATATTAGAGCACAAATATAATTCTAATAATAGATTATTTCAATAATTAAGACTTCAAAAATTATATATTTGCACTTCCAAATAAAGGAACTTGAGTAAAGCCTTCATTGCACAAACCTATTTACAGACTTTGCAACTGCAAAATCTGAAAAATGCTATTGCCCATTCCGATAGCTATCGGAAAAAAAAAACCCATTTAAAAGGGCTTGTTGGTTCGTCGTTTTCAATTACAATTTCTGAAGTTTTTAAAACTGCCGACAAACCTTTTTTAGTAGTTTTTGATGATAAGGAAGAAGCGGCTTACTACCTTAACGATTTAGAACAACTCATCAATGATAAAGATGTATTGTTTTATCCTGCTAGTTATAGAAGACCTTACCAAAACGAGGAAACAAATAATGCCAATGTGCTTTTAAGAGCTGAGGTTTTAAACCGAATTAATTCGCGTAAAAAACCATGTATTATTGTTACGTATCCTGATGCTTTATTCGAAAAAGTAGTCACAAAAAAGGAACTTGAAAAAAACACCCTTAAGATTTCGGTTGGTAATGAACTCAGTACTGATTTTGTAAATGAAGTCTTGTTTGAATACAAATTTAAACGGGTAGATTTTGTCACAGAACCTGGCGAATTTTCGGTGAGAGGTGGAATTATAGACGTGTTTTCATTTTCGCATGACGAACCTTACAGAATTGAATTTTTTGGTGACGAAGTCGATAGCATTAGAACCTTTGATGTAGAAACTCAGCTTTCAACAGAAAAGATTAAAAAGGTTAGTATTATACCAAATGTTGCCAATAAACAAATAGCCGAAAAGCGCGAGAGTTTCTTAAAATATATTTCGTCTAAAACAGTTGTCTTTGCTAAAAATACATCGCTACTTTTTTCTAGAATTGATGAGTTTTATGGTAAAGCTGAAGACGCATTCAATAATTTATCCTCAGAAGTAAAACATGCTGAACCACAAGAATTATTTTGTAATTCAGAATTATTAAAACGGCAGTTTTTAGACTTTAATTTGGTTGAGTTTGGAACCCAAAGTGTTTTTTGTCATTCAGAGCGAAGCGAAGAATCTCAATCATCAAATCAGATTGCCACGTCACAAGTTCCTGGCAATGACAGTTCAATTATACAATTCAATATAAAACCACAACCTTCATTTAACAAGCAATTCAATTTATTGATTGAAGACTTAAATGAAAACCACCAAAATGGTATTACCAATTATATTACCTGCGTAAGTCAACAACAAGCTAAGCGCTTTCATGATATTTTTGAGGACCACCAAGGCGATGTGTACTACAAAACAGTTGTCCTCTCATTATATCAAGGTTTTATTGACTCAGAACATAAGATTGCAGTTTACACAGACCATCAAATCTTTGATCGTTATCATAAATTTCATCTTAAAAATGGCTATGCTAAAAAGCAAGCTATCACATTAAAAGAACTCACTAATCTCGAAATTGGTGATTATGTAACGCATATAGATCATGGCATCGGTAAATTTGGTGGACTTCAAAAAATAGATGTTGAAGGTAAAAAACAAGAGGCTATTAAATTGGTTTATGGCGAACGCGATATCTTGTACCTCAGTATTCACTCGCTTCATAAAATCACAAAGTTTAATGGTAAAGATGGTAAACCTCCTAAAGTTTATAAATTAGGAAGTAAGGCTTGGAAAGTTTTAAAGCAAAAAACAAAATCGCGTGTTAAAGAAATTGCCTTTAACCTTATTAAACTTTATGCCAAACGCAAGCTAAAAAAAGGGTTTCAGTATGCACCAGATAGTCACATGCAGCATGAGCTCGAAGCTTCTTTTGTGTATGAGGATACACCAGATCAAACCTCTTCTACTGCAGATATAAAAGCAGATATGGAAAGCGAGCGACCAATGGATCGTTTGGTTTGTGGCGATGTTGGTTTTGGTAAAACTGAAGTAGCTATAAGAGCCGCTTTCAAAGCTGTTGACAATGGAAAACAAGTTGCAGTGTTAGTGCCAACTACGATTCTAGCGTATCAACATTCTCGTACGTTTAAAGAACGATTAAAAGATTTTCCGGTAACAGTAGATTATGTCAATCGCTTTAGAACCGCTAAAGAAAAACGAGAAACGCTTGAAGGTCTTGAAAAAGGAAGCGTAGATATTATTATAGGCACGCACCAACTCGCTAATAAAAATGTAAAGTTTAAAGATTTAGGTTTACTGATTGTTGATGAAGAACAAAAGTTTGGTGTTGCAGTAAAAGAGCGTCTTAAAACCATCAAAGAAAATGTAGATGTACTCACCTTAACAGCGACTCCCATACCAAGAACACTTCAATTTAGTTTAATGGCTGCGAGAGATTTGTCCGTTATTACAACGGCTCCACCAAACCGTTATCCTATAGAAAGTCATGTGATTCGTTTTGCTGAAGAAACGATTAGAGATGCGGTGAGTTATGAAATTCAACGTGGAGGGCAAGTCTTTTTTATTCATAACAGAATCGAAAATATAAAGGAAGTTGCTGGTATGATTCAGCGCTTAGTGCCAGATGCAAAAATTGGCATTGGTCATGGGCAACTCGATGGAAAAAAGCTAGAACATTTAATGCTGTCTTTTATGAATGGCGAGTTTGATGTTTTAGTGAGTACAACCATTGTAGAAAGTGGTTTGGATGTACCAAATGCGAATACCATTTTTATCAACAATGCCAATAATTTTGGGTTAAGCGATTTACACCAAATGCGAGGACGTGTGGGTCGTAGTAATAAAAAAGCATTTTGTTATTTCATTACTCCAGAGTATTCAGCAATGACTACAGATGCTCGCAAACGTATTACCGCTTTAGAACAATTTACGGAATTAGGTAGTGGTTTTAACATTGCTATGAAAGATTTAGAAATTCGTGGAGCTGGCGATTTATTAGGTGGAGAACAAAGCGGATTTATTAATGATATAGGTTTTGATACCTACCAAAAAATACTAAACGAAGCGATTGAAGAGCTTAAAGAATCCGAATTTGCTGATTTATATAAAGATGATGGGAAACCAAGGCAATATGTCAAAGACATCACTATTGATACTGATTTTGAATTGTTATTTCCAGATGATTACATCAACAATATTACAGAGCGTTTGAATCTATATACCAAACTGAACGGCATAAAGACTGAAGAAGAACTTCGTAAATTTGAAACCGAAATCATTGATCGTTTTGGCGAATTACCAACACAAGTTTCAGATTTATTAGATAGTGTGAGGTTAAAATGGATAGCTACAAAAATGGGTATTGAAAAACTGATTATGAAGCAAGGGAAGTTAATCGGTTATTTTATAAATGATCAACAAAGCGAATTTTACCAAAGTGATGGTTTTACCAAAGTGTTGCAATTTGTGCAGTTAAATGCTGGCAAATGCAAAATGAAAGAGAAGAAAACCAGAAAAGGATTGCGACTATTGCTTACATTCGAAAATATAAAATCAACTCAGCAAGCACTCGTTGCATTATCTAGCATTAATTGATGAATGAAAAAAGTCATTTAAATAATCTTTTGTTGCTCACAGTTGCAACCTTATTTATTAGTACTTCTGGTGCATTAGGTAAATTTATAGATATGTCTCCACCAGTAATTATTTGGTGGCGCGCAGCTTTGGCAGGTGTGTTTTTATTTTTATTCTGTCTTTATAAAAGGATTAGTTTAAAAATAAATAGCAGTAAAGATCTTGGGACGTTTATCATTGCAGCACTTTTAATGGGAGCGCATTGGGTGACGTATTTCTATGCCTTAAAGTTATCTAGCGTTGCCATTGGCATGCTGTCCATATTTACATTTCCTGTAATGATAGCGCTTTTAGAACCTTTATTTTCCAAGTCAAAACTCGACCCAATGCATATTGTATTAGGCCTAATGGTACTTCTTGGAATTTATATTTTAGCGCCAGATTTTAATCTAGAAAGCACGCATTTACAAGGTATTTTGTTTGGTTTACTTTCTGCACTTTGTTACGCGCTTAGAATTCTGATATTAAAAGGGCAAGTAAGCAAATACAATGCGACTATGCTTATGTTTTACCAAGTTGCTATTATTGCTATAGTATTGGTTCCGGCATTATATTTTATGGATAGCTCTAATATTACAACACAATACCCTTATATTATTCTACTAGCCCTATTAACTACAGCCATTGGTCATACTATGTTTGTGAATAGTTTAAAATACTTTAAAGCGAGTACAGCAAGTATTATTGGAAGCGCACAACCCGTTTTCGGAATTATAATTGCGTACTTTTTCTTGAAAGAAATACCAACAATGAATACATTTGTAGGAGGTACGTTAATACTTGCTACTGTTGTTGTAGAAAGTATAAGATCTAAAACCAAGTAATGGCTTAATTATTGAAGTCAATAAAAAGTAAAATACACAAAAATGAAAAAATTAATAGTTATATTATTTATAGTGCCATGTATTGCATTATCTCAATCTGTAAAAGGTAATTTTTCACCTGCTGAAGATTTTTCGTATGCGTTCTTGTACCAAGCAACACCAGAAGGTGCCAACTACGTTAATAGAGGGCAATTAGATAGTCAAGGTAATTTTGAAATCCCTTTAGATTCAACCATAACTCCAGGAATTTACAAAATTGTATATGCCATTCCGCCAGAAGAAAATAATTTTGATTTTATATATGATGGCGAAGAAACCGTAGCCTTTAATTTTAGTTACGAGAACGGTGTTGAGTTTACCGAATCTGAAGAAAACAAATTATGGAACTCTTACTTAAAAAGTATGGATATGGTTAACCAAACCATAAGTAATTATTATTCTAAAGAAAATATAGACAAGGAAGGTTTTGATGCTATATTTAAAGTTGCTAAAGATACCCAGTCGGCTTATGAAGAATCTGCAAATGGCAAATTTGTTGCTGCGTTTATTGCAGGTAACAGGCCTTATTTACCTACACAATATGAAGATATTAATACCTACTCTAAGAACTTAAAAAAACAGTATTTAGCGCAAATAGATTTTAGTAACTATCTGTTACAAAGTTCGTCGTTTTTAATAGATCGTGTGACATCTTACGTGTTTAATATTGTTGAAAATCCGAGCAACGCAACTTACAAACAACACATAGATGATGTTGCTGCTACAATTAACAACAATAATTTAGGTATTAAAACCAATCTTTTAGAAATTCTTTGGCAACGTTTTGTGACATTAGAAAATCATGATGTGGCAAATTATATTACTGAAAAGTACTTACTAGAATTAGCCAATAAAACAGAAAACAAAGTATTAGCAGAAACCATTACCTCTTATAAAAACACCTCTATCGGAACCAAAGCACCAAATTTTGACATTCCGCTTGGAGATAATAAAACAAACCTATACCAACTAGAAGGTGCAGAAAACTACTTGCTTATTTTTTGGAGTAGTGGTTGCGGACATTGTTTAGAAGAATTACCAATGGTAAAGCAGTTGGTAGCTGATAAACCAGATTTAAAAGTGATTGCCTATGGCTTAGAGAAAGACCATACTAAATGGTCTGAAGAAATAAAAAACTACCCAAACTTTCAGCATGTTATTGGTTTAGGCAAATGGGAGAACCCAATTGTGAAAACGTATGGTGTTGCCGCGACACCTATGTACTTTTTATTAAGTGCTTCTAAAATTATTATGGCTAAACCCTATGATTATATAGATTTGGAAGTTGTATTGAAGGATTTATAAAGTAAAAAAGCTAGTATAGTTTATCAAAATAAAACCAGCAAAGTCAACTTTGCTGGTTTTTTATTAATCATTTTTGGTTTATCCTTTTATATGCGGAATACGTAATACTTGTCCTGGATAAATCTTATCAGGATCTGTAAGCATTGGTTTATTAGCTTCAAAAATTTCTGGATATTTCATAGCATTACCATAATAATGCTTTGCTATTTTACCTAAAGTATCGCCACTTTCAACGGTATGAAATTGTGCTTCTGGCTCAACATGCTCAACCGTCATTTGGTCATCTACAGTTGCAATACCTGCTGTATTCCCAACGACTAAGACCACTTTTTCTTTAGTCGCTTGGTTATAGGCTTTACCCGTAATTTTGGCCATATCATCATCAATAAATACGTTTAAGTCCTCAACCTCTAATCCTAAGTCATTAATGGCTTCCTCCAAATTACGAGCTGCAGCTTCTTCTACTTTTAGTTCTGCGGCTTCAGCTTTTGCTCTTGCTTCTGCAGATTCTTCTTCTGTGGTTTTACCGATACCAAAAATTTTTGCTCCAGCATTTTTAATAAATGAAAATAGTCCCATGGTTATTATTGTGTTTTAAGTTAGTATATAATTTTGCGTACAGTAAAGTTGAGGAAAATTTGTTGCAATACCAACTTATGCTAGTGATTACGTTAAGATTAGAATCTTATATGCTAAAATAATTCCGTATTCATTTTAAAGCATCTTTAAAAAAGAAAACGCCCAGTAAAACAAGTGTTTTATCTGAGCGCTTTGAAACTAAATAACCAACCAAATTTAGCTCCGTTTATTCTCTCTTGGGTTATCTACCCTTTTTGTTTTTTGCTTACGCTTTTTAGGTTTATCTAATGACTTAGCAACTTTACCTTGCGCATCAGAATTTCTGTAATGAGCGATATAACCTTGTCCTGCAAATTCGTACGTTGTACCAGAATCTGCGTGAAACAACTCTATGATTCCATCATTAATAACGCTAAGTTCAAAAAATTCATTGTCAAAGAAATCATAATCTAATGTTAATGTTTTTAGATACATATTTCCTGTTAAATCTCCTACTCCATAAACTCCTGTATAATCCCAATAAACATTATCTGGATTGTTTACGTTCTGATCTTGTGAGCTTCTAAAGGTTGAATCATTTCCACCAGACAAAAACTGTAAATAGTTTTCATCATCGAACTCATTTAATGCACCCACATTACTTGTAAATGTTTTTTCCCATGCTTCATATTCTTGCAGAAAATAGTGGATGTTATCGTAGAACACCAAGTCATAATCAAAATTAGATTGCAGATAACCGTCTAAAAAATAAGACGTATCATTATAAGGGTTATACAATTCAATCGTATTATTATCTACTTGGTACACATCAAAACTATCAAAACCATCGATGACATGATCTACATCTAAAACCATATCATAAGCATCGTAGTTACCAATTTGAACACCACTTCCTCCGCCTTGTGTGCCAAAACCAACCAAGTTGTTATTTGCGAATAAGCGACCATTGCTAAACGTTAATGTAAAAGCGATTTGCATAAATTGAGTTTCGCCAAAACCTTGGGTACTATTAATATCTACATACCACAAATCATAAGATTGCAATAACTGATTTAATGAAATGGAAGGTCCATTATCAATTATATTTTGTTCCTCTACATAACATGATGTAAAGAGTGTTGCGCTTATCGCAAATACGAGTAATTGTTTTATCGTCTTCATAATCTAACTATTTTAGGGTTATTACTTAGTAGAGTTTCAAAACGTGTGCCAAAAATTAATTTTGAAGCTATCCTAAATGTCAGGCCGAGCTTGTCGAAGCCTTTTTTTTGAAGAAATAAGCACTTCGACTGCGCTCAGTTTGACGTAAGCACTTTGTTTATTTTATGTATTTTTGAAATGAATTAATGACGATTCTTATATATGAGTAATACCATAAAATATGCTGTTTTTGGAGCAGGAAGTTGGGCCACTGCCATTGTAAAAATGCTTTGCGAAAACTTAGATGAAATAGGTTGGTATATGCGAAGTGTTTACATTAAAGACCATATCTTAAAAGAACAGCATAATCCAAGTTATTTAAGTTCTGTGGAATTTCGCACAGCACAATTAAAGCTCAGTAATGACATTAATGAAATCGCAGATTGGGCAGATGTTCTCATTTTTGTAATTCCTTCCGCGTTTATCCATTCTGAATTAGAAAAACTCACTATAGATATTAGCTCTAAAACTATAGTCTCAGCTGTAAAAGGTATTATGCCCGAAACAGGTAAATTAGTAGGCGAACATTTTAATGATGAATATAATATTCCGTTTGAAAATATCGCAGTGATTGCTGGTCCTTGCCATGCAGAAGAGGTTGCTTTAGAGCGCTTATCTTATTTAACCATTTCTTGTGATGATCCCAAAAAAGCACAAGCTATTGCAGATAATTTATCTAGTGGTTATATAAAGACTAAAATAAGTGATGATATTATTGGTGTAGAATATGCAGTGATGCTAAAGAATATTTATGCCATTGCTGCTGGCATGGCACATGGTTTGGGTTATGGTGATAACTTTCAGAGCGTGTTGATGAGTAATGCGATTCGCGAAATGAAACGTTTTATAAAAAAAATGCATAAGATGAAACGTAACATTAATGATTCAGCTTATTTAGGTGATTTATTAGTAACTGGGTATTCCGTGTTTTCTCGAAATAGAATGTTTGGCAATATGATTGGTAAGGGCTATACCGTAAAATCTGCACAAATGGAAATGAACATGGTGGCAGAAGGTTATTATGCGACAAAAAGTGCTTTTTTATTGAATAAAAAGAATATTAAAAAAACACGACTTCCTATTATAAATGCCGTTTATGATGTGCTTTATGAGAATAAAAATCCTAAAAAAGTATTTGAGAAATTGACTGATAAGTTAGATTGATAATGTCCTGCGAAGGCAGGAATCTCTGTGATGAAATCCCGCAATAATTTCAGGCTTACAGCTCAAATGGACATTACAATTAATTTTGAGATTACTGCTTTGGCAGACATACGACGTTACCAAAAACAGAAGTTCAATAATTCCTAAGAAATCGTCTGAAAAGCAATTACATTAACGTTAATAAATTCAGTTATAATCGTAACTTTGATTTTTCCAAACGAATTAATTATGCTAGAAAACTTTTGGTTTAATGTTAAAATAGGTATTGATCATATTTTAGATATAAATGGTTACGACCACATTCTATTCCTAATGGTTTTGGCTGTACCTTACGTATTTAAGGATTGGAAACGTGTACTTATTTTGGTGTCTATATTTACCATTGGTCACTCTATATCACTAGTATTGGGTGCTTATAATGTTGTCACTGTAAATGGAAAAATTGTTGAATTTTTAATACCATTAACCATACTGATAGCAGCAGTCTATAATGTTTTTACAGCTGGTAAGACAAGTAGAAGTAACAAAATGGGCTTACTATTTTTCACCACGTTATTTTTTGGTCTTATTCACGGTCTTGGTTTTGCTAGAGAATTTAAAATGATAGCAGATGATTCCTTAAGCTTTCTTTTAGAGTTTGCGCTTGGTATCGAAATTGCCCAAATCATTATTGTTTTTATAGTATTATTTTTAGGTTTCTTATTCCAAACCATATTCAGGTTTTCTCGTCGCGATTGGGTTATGGTGCTGTCTTCTATAGTGATTGGATTGGTCATTCCTATGATAATTCAAAGTGATTTATTAAAGTAACCTTTAAAGTTTGGTAAAACTTTAACTGATAGTAAATTGGTTATAAAATACTATCCTTTTATATTCGTTACTTACAATACACTTATGTATAACATCTCAAATTAATGCCAAAGACAAAACAATTACGATACGATAAGGCTTATTTGCGCATTGCTAAAGAATGGGGAAAATTATCGCATTGCAAGCGCAAGCAAGTAGGTGCATTAATTGTAAAAGATAGAATGATAATTTCTGATGGTTACAACGGAACACCAACAGGTTTTGAAAATTATTGTGAAGATGATGAAGGTTACACTAAATGGTATGTTTTACATGCTGAAGCAAATGCAATTTTAAAAGTAGCAGCATCTACGCAATCTTGTAAAGGGTCAACCTTATATATCACGTTATCTCCTTGTAAAGAATGTAGTAAATTAATACACCAAGCCGGAATTATAAGGGTTGTTTATAAAGAAGGTTATAAAGATGATTCTGGTTTACAATTTTTAAGAAAGGCAGGTATAGAATTAGAACATATAGAAGATTTAACTGAAAGTTCTCATACTAATGAGACATAATATGGCAACAAAAAATAAATACATACCACTTATTATTGGAGTAGCAATTGCTGCAGGTGTTGTTATTGGTGGAAAGTTGAATTTTACCGACACATCAGATAATTTATTTACCACCAATAGCAAAAAGGATAAACTTAATAGGCTTATAGATTATATCGACTACGAATATGTAGATGATATTGATACAGATAGTATTGTAGATGTTACAGTTAATGGTATTTTAGATAACTTAGATCCACATTCTACATATATCCCAAAAGAAGATTTACAGCGCATCACCGAAAGCATGAAAGGTGATTTTGTAGGTATTGGCATTAATTTTTATCCCTATAAGGATACTATTGCTGTAATAAAACCTACGGAAAATGGACCAAGTGAGCGCGCAGGTATTTTGCCAGGTGATAGAATCTTATTGGCAGATAAAGATACTATTTACGGGCCAGGAGTCACTACAGACTTCATCACTGATAAGCTTAAAGGCAATAAAAATTCTAAAGTTAAACTCACCGTTTATAGAAAAAGTGAAGATGCTATTCTAGAATTTGATTTAAAACGAAAAGACATTCCTATTAAAAGTGTCACAGCTGCATATATGCTCACAGATGACTTAGGTTATATTAAAATGAATCGCTTTGCAGAATCGAGTTTTAAGGAATTTAAAGCTGCCCTAGAAGAATTGCAAGACCAAGGAGCCACCAAGCTCACTTTAGATTTAAGAGATAATCCAGGCGGATTTTTAGGTATTGCAGAACAAATTGCTGATGAATTTTTAGAAGACGATAAACTTATTTTATTTACAAGAGATAAAAAAGGAAAAGAAGAACGTACTTATGCTACGAACAGAGGTGATTTTGAAGATGGTGAGATTTATGTTTTAATAAATGAAAATTCTGCCTCCGCAAGTGAGGTTATTGCAGGTGCGCTTCAAGATAATGATAAAGGTTATATTGTAGGAAGACGTTCTTATGGCAAAGGTTTGGTGCAACGTGAAATGGCTTTAGGTGATGGTAGTGCAGTACGTTTAACGGTTTCTAGATACTACACACCAACAGGTAGATCCATACAAAAACCTTATACAAATGGTAATAACCGATCTTATTACAACGACTACTACAAACGTTTACGGACTGGTGAGCTGGCAGACGAAGAAAATATTGAAGTAGATGATTCTTTAAAATTTACCACGCCAAAAGGCAAAGTGGTCTATGGAGGCGGAGGCATAATACCAGATATATTTGTGCCAGTAGACCGTTTGTTTGATAATGAAACTATAAACTTTTTAAGACGACGCGGTTATTTTGGCTATTTTGTATTTGAAGAATTAGATAAGGAGAGACGTATTTATGAAAGTGTTTCTAAATACGATTTTATCAATAATTTTGAGGTAAGTGATGATATAGTTGTTCGTTTTCAGGACTATATAAATCGTGAAGAAGACACAAATATTACTTTTGTGGCTTATAATGAAGAAATAAGACGCATCATAAAAGCAACGCTTGCGCGCCAATTATTTGATGATAATGCGTATGAAGAAATTATAAATAAAGAAGATGTTATGGTTCAAGAAGTCATACTTTTAAGCACTCAAAAACTTAATTTTAAGCAGTAAGAGCTTTAAAACAATTGACAACGTATTAGAAAAACAACTCTTTTTTTAAATACTTTCTACTTTGTCGTGTATTTTTGTTTGCTTTCCATCATTCCAAAGTGTTAGAATGTCTGTAGCGACATGTGCACCACTGCCACAAGCCATAGCAAATTGACTTCTCCAACCAGCTAGTGTGCCTGCAACATAGAGATTTTCTTCGATAAGATGATCCGTATTTTTTAGCCAAATTCTATTTTTTTCAATCGCTGCTCTTGGATGCGGTTCTATATAAATTTCAAGGCCTTTAATGGTCATTAAATTTGTGTAACCTACAGCTACTACGACAATTTTAGATAAGTAACTTGCTTTATTAGTTTTTACTATAAAGCCTTCAGGATGTTTTAAAACAGCGCCGACTTTTTCGGTTTCAATTTGGGTAACGTGAGGATATATTGCCTTGAGTTGCTGTTTCCCACCTGTAAGAATATCGCTACCTAAAGTGCCCGACTGAAGGCCAAGCACATTATTGAATAATGCATTTTGCAGATGCGACGTTTTCTGATGTGTTATAATACCAATACGTTTGTCTTTCGCAAAAGCTTTGCCTTTTGCAGAACCCAATACTAAAGCACAAGATAAACCCGCAGCTCCGCCACCAATAATTAGAGCATCAAAATTCACAATCGTTTTTTATATAGTTTTTCTATTTTTTTCGAAATCCTTAAAATCTGTAATAAAACAATTGCGCATAAAGCAGTTAGTATAGTTAAGACAGCGGTAAAGCTCTTACCTTCAAAAAGGGCATCAAAATTTAATTGAGTGATATTAAAAATAATTAAACCTACTGCTACAACGGTTAAAACTAAAGTGAATATTTTCATTTTACGAGATTTTTTATACCAATAACGCCTTAATATTATGGGCAAATAATTTTACAGCAATGGCTAACAAAATTACACCAAAAACTTTTCTTATAATTTTAATACCATTTGCACCTAAAATACGCTCAATCCTTGCTGAGGTTTTTAAGACAAGGTAAATAAAGATAACGTTACATAATACAGCAATGATAATATTTTCAATAGCAAATTCTGCTCGTAACGATAATAAGGTTGTTAAACTACCTGGACCAGCTATAAGCGGAAATGCTAAAGGAAAAACCGAAGCTGTTAATGCATTGTGCTCTTCATCTTTGTATAAAGTTATACCTAAGACCATTTCTAAGGCGATAAAGAAAATTACAAACGCACCAGCAACTGCAAAAGAGTTGACATCTATACCAATTAGGCTCAACAAACTTTTTCCCACAAACAAAAATAAAATCATTATAAAGCCTGCAATAAGCGCTGCTTTTTCACTTTGTATATGACCTACTTTTTTGCGTAAATCTATTATAATAGGAATGTTTCCGATAATATCTATCACCGCAAAAAGTATCATAAAGGCTGTAAATATTTGTTTAAAATCGAAATTAAATTGCATAACTCAAGTATTCTAAATAGTATTTTAAATGATTAATTAATGCTTCTCGAAAAGCATTAAATTTTAAAACCAAAAAATGATTTTTCAAATTCGCGGCAAAGGTGCGACTTTATTAGAGATTTTCAATATTAAATAATGGTTAAGTTATAAGCATCTAAAGTGCACTAGAGTTGGATGTGACTGAAGAATATATAAGTTTTAGGCCTCTTAGAAAATTGAAACCCAACGTTAAGCACTAGAAACTTTAGACACTTATAACTCAAAGTTGGGACACTTAAAACTTAAAAAACTATTTTTGTGATATGTTTCAACTCGGAAAAACCATAGTCTCAGAAGACATTATTGAAAAAGATTTTGTCTGTAATCTATCCGCTTGCAAAGGTGCTTGTTGTATTGATGGAGATGCTGGAGCTCCGTTAGAAAAAGACGAAGTAAAGATTCTCGAAGACATTTATCCTAAAGTAAAACCATTTTTACGCAAAGAAGGTATCGATGTTATAGAAGCGCAAGGCACTTCTGTCATTACAGTGCTTGGTGATTTAGAAACTCCATTAATTAATGGTGCAGATTGTGCTTATGTGATTTTTGACGAGAACAAAACTGCACTTTGTGCTATAGAAGAAGCTTATAACCAAGGAGAAATATCTTGGAAGAAACCTGTTTCTTGTCATTTGTACCCAATTAGAGTTCGCGATTACACAGAATTCTCTGGTGTTAATTACGACAAGTGGGAAATCTGTGATCCTGCCTGTTCTTTGGGAAAAGAATTGCAGGTGCCAGTTTACAAATTTGTAAAAGAAGCATTGATTAGAAAATTTGGTGAGGATTGGTATATGGAGCTTGAGAAAGTCGCTGAAAAAATGAAATAATATTTAGAATAGATTAAGCGTTGGCTTTTTAGAAAGCCACTTTTTTAAGAAAAATCCAATTAGTACAACTACAGCTAACGCTACTAAAACCCAAATCATAACACTAGGCTTGGTTGTAATGACAGCAGCATTATTACCATTTATTACAAAACCAGCCCAATAAAAAGGCGCTTTTAATAAGGCGTCATCTGTTGTCTTTAGATAATTAAGTTTTGCTAATTGCAATGCCTTTGCCTTTGTTTTTCCATCTTTTAGTTGTTTATAAAACTCAACCATAATCTTTTGGGTGGCATTATCTGGCGCACTCCAAAGACTAGCAACTGTTGTTGGCACTCCTGCTTGTGTAAAAGCTCTATGCAGGGAAACAATCCCTTTATTTTTATCAGTATTTAAGACGTTTCCTGTATTACAAGCGCTTAACACAGCCATATCTGCTTTCAGATTCATGCCATATAATTCTTCGATATAGAGTTTGTTATCCAAATCGTCTTTTGTAAATAAAAGGTAGCTCAGCTCAGGAGTTTCAGGATCTATATCTGCGTGCATAGATAAATGCAGTAATTGAGCATTTGGAGCATGTTCTTTAAAATTTTCTTTTGTGGCGGAATAATTTGAAAATGAAGAACTGCCAAACACATCAGCAAGTAATTGAGATTCTTTCTCTGCACCAATTAAGCGGTATTCATTACCTCTTACTGCTAGATCAGTGTTAGTATTAGACACACCATTGTATGTGGGTGTGAAAATCATAAGATTTGCAATGTCCTGCTGGCTATTATTGGTATTAGTAATTGTGTTATGTTGAAATAAAGAAAGATACGGAGCATAGAGAATGACTTTATCTTCAATTAAATAATTACCAGTATCATTTTTTAGGGTTTCAAAAGGAAGTTTAAATAGATAATCATCTGGTACAATATTAATCTGATTAAAGCTAAGCGCATCTTTGGGTATTAGCCGCTCGTATAACTGCTTTGAAAGTTCGTCAGTATTTATTCTTTCAGAAATATTAGAAACATAACTTTTTACAGACGTTGATATAGTTTCTGAATGCCCAATATTTAAAAGCCTTACCTCATTTTTGCTAATCACAAATGTGTATAGCGAATCTTTAATAGTTTCATATCTTAATACCACTTCATCTGCCTTCATTTTGCTTTGAAAATCAGCAATGTTAAAGTCAGAAAAAGCTAACTTAGAATAATTAGGATATGTTTCTTTAAAAGTCTTTTCTAACAAATCTAATTGTAATTCTAAATTTACAATTTTACTGTCTTGTTTGGTTTTTCTTGCTTGTACTAATTGCTGTCTTAGCGCAACTTCTTGGTATTTAAAATCATTGATAAAAGGTAATTTAGCATGAGCTCTATTCTGTAAGAACTCCTGCCAGTCCAAGGTGTTTTTTAGATTCTCAATTGTTTCTAGAAATTTAGAGGTTGTCATTCCATAACCTAGGCCGTAATCTTTTGTTTCGATAAAATTGAAGATTATCCTCTTCAATAAAGTTCTAGTTTTTGACGTGGTTAATTTATTGTCAATAGCGTTTTGAAATTGATATAAACCTAGTTTATTTAATGAAACTATAGCATTTTTAATTTTAACATCTTTAGTTTCAAACTTTTTAAAAGCATCAGATAAATCTAAAAACAGAGACACATATTCTAATTTTGCATTTGATTTAAAATTTGAATAGTTAGATTTCAACTTTTCCGAACCAATATGAAATTGATTCACCATATTAAATAATTCTTGTTGTGCTTCTTCTAATCTATTCAGCTTTAAAAGTATTTTAATGCGTTGATATAAATTGCGGCTCATTCTTGCTTCTTGTGGCTGACAAAAGTTAATTAATTCAGTATTGCTTTTTAATGCACTTTCAAATTTGTTTTCTTCTATTAACAAATCATTTTTTACATACCAAGCCTTCTTTTTATAGTAAAGCATTATTCTATCATTGTTTTTATTAGAGAGGACCTTGTCAACAAATTTATATGCCTTTTTCACAGCTGTTAAATCACCTTTTTTCACTTGTCCTAGATAAAATTCGGAAACATTAACTTGAGACTTAGCATACTTAAATTTAAAAAGCTCGTCAGAAGATTCTTGGCCTAAGGTTTTAATTTCATTAATGTAGTACAGTATTTTTTCTTCGTCAATATTTTTACCATTGTTAAAACCAATAACATTAATATAAAATTCAAGTTTCAATAAAGGTTTAATGACTTTTTGATTAAGTATTTGATGTGCTTTAAAATAATATCTGTTATACTTTTCAGTTTCACCATAATCTAGTGCATGGCTCGCTGTATATGTGTATAATTGAAGAGCCATTTCGACTGGATATGGTTCATTTAAACCTTCTAAAATAGCGAGGGCTTTTTCCATTTTTTTATAAGCCAAAATATCAATGCCGTTGAAAATATCGAATGTTGCGCTTTTTTTTATAATAAATGCCTTAAACAACAAACCGTCATGGTTGTTAGGGCATAAATCTATAATCCTATCGTGTATTTTATGCTTAGCTCCTTTAACACGAGAAGATTTAATTGTCCTTGATTCTTGAAAAATTAGGTTAGCTAGATATAAGCTATCTGCATCTGTATTAAGTTTTACTTGGTTTTGTTCCTGTTTGCTAACCTTTAGTAAGTTTGTGTTATCGCGTTGTAAAGCATAATTATTTAAAACCTTTAAGACACTATCGCGTTCTTTAGTTTGCCCAGACAGCGATTGAAAGGAGTAAACACTCAGTAATAAAACTAATAGAATACGCATAATTTACTTTTAATAAATTGTAAGACACATACTAATTAGAGCTTAATTGCTTTAAAAGTTGCTCAGCTTCTTTTTTCTTATGGGTGCCGTCTTTTATTAAGGCTTTTAATGTTGTCGTAGCTTTATCATTAGAAGCTATTTTAATATAAGCCAAGGCTAAGTACCATTTTTGTTGTGCTTCAAGTATATCTGGCAAATCAGCATTATCTGAAAGTATTACAATGGCTTCATCAACACGATTAAGTTTTAATAAAGCATTTGCTTTATAAAATGATATAGCAGCATCTTCACCTTTAATTAAAAGGGTATCAAAAGTATTTAGAGCGTCTTTATAGTTTTTGGCCTCATAAGCTATAAATGCTTTCGCTTTTAAGTCATTAGAATTTTCACCTCTTACAATAGGATAGGTTACATTATTATAAGGCTCAAAATTGTTGGCAAAAAGCTGGTCATTACTTAGATTTGATTCTCCAAAATACCAAAAACCAGTAAGCGCTAAAACTGCAGCAACACTTGCAGCAACCAACCATTTTTTATAGTTAAAAGAAGGTGAATTTTCTTCAGTCTCAAAATCTTGTAATTCTTTTTTTAGTGCGTCTTGCTCTTCTTTCTTAATCGCTATTTTTAAGTTGTTTTGAAATGCAACTTCTTTGGCAAATTCAGAATCTATGGCCATTAAATGGTCAAACTCTTTTTGTGCTTCAGGGGAAAGCGATTTAGAAAAATACCGTGCGATCAGGTTTTCCTTGTTCATTACTTAGGGTTTAGTTTTTTTTAAAATCAACGACTTTAGGGATTTTAAGCATCGCGATTTTTGGCTTTTTACTACATCTTTACTGGTGTAATTTAATTCGTTCATTATGTCTTCGAGATCAAAACCTCTGTAATAAAACAGCGTTAATACCTCTTTACATTTCTGTCCTAAGGTCTTAAAGGCATTTTGTAATAAATGCTGTTCGGTTGTTAGGTCTTCAACCAAATCAATGGTAAAATCAACTTCATTTTCTAAGTTGTCTAATTTTATATTTTCATCTATCGAATACAGTTTATTCTTTTGTTTTAGCGCTTTGTATATCATGTATTTTCCGATACTGAATAAATACGTTTTTACTTCACTTTTTAAATTATCTAATTTACCGTTTATAGCGTTTTCTCTTAAAGCTATAATGGCATCTTGATATATGTCAGTTACAGTAGTTTCATCTAATCTATACTTTTTTGCAAACCCAATAAAAGCCGATCTGTTATTAGTATAAACATACTTAAGAGCGTTTTGATCTCTATGTTTTAAGGCTTCGATAACAGCTCTGTCTGTCATATTAGTGTAGGTATTTTTATAAAAGTAAACATAAGTGGTAAAAAATAAAAAAATGAAGTAGCGTGTTTACCTTTTTAAAAACAAGATACTAATAAGTAAATCATTAAAACACTATTAATCATTTAATTCGATAAAAATGAAAACAAACAGAAATATTCTTTTAATTGCCTTTTTAGTATTTGCAAGCCAGTTATCTCATGGACAATTCCTAAAAAAGCTAAAGAAAAAAGCACAAGATGCTGTCGAGAATGTAATCATTGATAAAGCAGCAAATAAGGCTGCTCAAATGGCAGGAAATGGTATGGACAAGATGTTCGACATGAAGTTTGGCGGACCAGCCGATCCTTCTATTTTGCCAGAAAGTTATGATTTTGAGTGGAAATATACACTGCAAATGAAGCATAATAAAGGCACAATGAATATGAATTACTACTTAACACCAGATGCCACATATTTTGGTTCTCAGCCAGAAATGGAGGACCAAAAAATCATGGCAGAAAATATGTTTATGGTCTTTGATCAGAAACTAAACGTTATGGCCATTTTTATGGACTCTGAGAACGGTAAAGCCGGACATGTGCTACAACAGCCAGATATTGAGGGAGAATTGGAAGATGAAGTCAACACAGTTATGGACGATTATACGTTTAAGGAAATTGGCACAAAAACTATTTTAGGATACGAATGCCAAGGTTTTCAGATGGAGAATGATGAGTTAAAGATGACCATGTATGTGGCATTAGATGCGCCAGTAAGTTTTAATCAAGTCGCTGGTGGGAGTCCTAAGAGCTTACCAAAAGGTTTTGATCCAAAATGGATGGAAAAAGTAGAAAATAGTATTATGATGGAAATAGATATCGTGAACAAAAAGAAGAAAAAACACAGTGCTAAAATGACCTGTGTGGCTTTAGAAAAATCTACTAAAACTATTGATGTTAGTGATTATGAATTTATGGAGCTTAATACAAATGACGGACAAAAAAATTAAAACAATAATAAAATAACGCCAAAATTTAAAAATATGAAAACTTTAAAAATTACTTTATTATGTTGCCTAATAAGCAGCTTTATATATGCACAAACAGTACATACTGTAGATAATCGCTCACAGTCTGGTGCGCAATTCACATTATTACAAGACGCTATTGATGCTGCAACAGCCGGAGATGTTATACAAATTCACCCATCGGCAACAAGTTATGGTAATGTAACAGTAGGTAAAACACTTAATTTAGTGGGTTTAGGACACGATCCAATAACCAATGACCAAGGGCTAACAGCAGTTCTTAGTAATATTTCGTTTTTTGGAACAGCAACCAATAGCGAGGTTAGAGGCTTAACTATAAACGCAATTGTTCAAGGCGGAGGTACTACAAATAATATAGATAATATTCATATCATTCATAATAGAATCAATAGTGCTGTAAGTGCTGGCTCATCAAATGGTTTAACAGATTCTTGGGTTGTAGAAGGTAATTATTTTACAACAACAGGAACAGCTATATCTACTAATGCAGATGGTTGGTTAATTAAAAACAATTTTATGTTGGGAGGTGTTTCTGGTTTAAACGTCACTAATTTGGTCACTAACAATGTTTTTTTTAGCACAAGTAATTCTGCAACTGATGTTTTTTTTACAAATTGTACGAGCACTATAATTTCTAATAATATTTTTGTAACCAATGGGAATATGACTGAGTTTGGGATTTCTTCAAATTCTACAAACTTAGATTTTAGAAATAACCTGACTTATAGCTATGTAGGCAACACTATTGTTACACTTCCAGGAACTAATAATTTAGACAATGTAAACCCAATGTTTACAACGGCTCCAACCACTACTGAAGATGAGTTTTATAATAACGATTATAACTTAGCAGCAGGTTCTCTAGGTCTTAATTACGGTACAGATGGTACAGATATCGGTATTTTTGGAAATAATTTTTTGTTTGACACTCAAGGAAGACCAGATTTAATGCCGTTTCCTACAAGCATTACTATTAATAATAATGTGGTAGCTCCTGGGCAAAACTTGAACGTAAATTTTACAGCTGAACAAAAGCAATAACTATTCTAAGATGAAAAATCTACTAACATTTTTAATATGTATTTGCTTTTCCGTTTCAGGATATAGTCAAATTACAGAGGCCGAATATTATATAGATACAGATATGCTAGGTGTTGGAAACCAAAATGCATTAACAGTAACTACAGGCAATACTATTGACGAAAATTTCACTATACCTACAACAGGCTTAGCGGAAGGTTTACACACCTTACATATTCGCGCAAAAGGTACCAATACTATATGGAGCCTTTACAAACGCGCTTATTTTTATGTAAAAGCACCAAATACAAATGGGACAACTCAAAATATTGTGGCAGCAGAATATTATATAGATACTGATGGTTTGGGTGTTGGTGATCAAACCGCATTAACTATTACTTCTGGTATGGCAATAGACGAAAGTTTCACAATTCCAACAACGGATTTAACAGATGGATTACACGTTTTACACATTCGTGTAAAAGATGCTGACGATACTTGGAGCTTGTACAAACGTGCTTATTTTTATACACAATCACCAAATTCTATTACAACCGCAACACCTATAATTGCTGCTGAGTATTTTTTTGATACAGATCCTGGTGTTGGCGCAGCTACTTCGGTTGCTGTAACACAAGGTTTCAATATAGATGAAGATTTGGTGATTCAGGTTCCTAATGCTATGGTAGACGGAGACCATTATTTATATCTAAGAGTACAAGATCAAGATGGAACATGGTCTCTGTACAAACGCGCTTTGTTTACTGTTGATGTTTTATCTGTGGAAGAATTTAATTCTAATAGTTTCAAAATATATCCAAATCCAACCGATGGCATTATTACTATTGAAACAAATCTTCAAATTGAAAAAATTGAGGTATTCTCTATTTTGGGTCGAAAAATTAAAGCTTTCAAAAATACAACTACACTAGATTTAGCTAATGAAGCTGCTGGCATCTATCTACTAAAAATAACTATTGAAGGCCAAATTATAAACAAGAAAATTGTGCTTCAATAATCTCATTTTTTAATCAAATTAATATGTATCATTTAAAATCAATACCTCATTTACTATTATTCTGTTTTTTATTTCAAACCTGCAAAGCGCAAAAAACAGCAATGGTTTTACCTCAAATAGAAAACTATACCAAAGGCGAATTAGAACTTAAAACAACAGCTTTTGGTGATAAAAATCCAATTACCATAGGCAAAATTACGGAAGATGGCACAATTCAATTGAATTGGCTAGACATAGATATAAATAAAAATAATGAGAACGACTATTGGACAAATTCTATTAAAAACTTTACAGGAGGTAATTTTTGTAAAGATCCTAACGCTGTTATTGATAATGAAGCCGCAACATTAGTAGTAAATAAATATATCTATGTCTATAAATACAATAAACCTGTAGGTTGTATTATTCCCTCTACTCAAAAAGGACAAGAGCATAGGAAGGATCAATTAGGGACAACCATTGATTGGGTTTATAGTTATACAGACACTAAGGCAAAAGCAAATTGTAGTGAAAAGAAAGAATGGAAAGACCTTTATAGTTTTAACGAAACTACAGCTTATGATCTTAAATTTAAAAAAGGCTGGAATCTAGTAGCCTACACATTAAATGAGATGGAAGAGTATGAGGAGAATGGGCAAACAAGAAGTCTCCCAAAAACGAAAATAATTCAATCTTTAAACAAAATACCCAAAAACTTGCACTGGCATCTAAAGTATTGGGCAAATGATGCGTTATTAGAAATAGAACAGCAGCTCATTAAATTAGAGCCATTACCAAAACAAAATTACGAAAGCTGGCTGCCAAAAAAACTAGGCAATTTAAAAAGAACAGGTTTTGAAATTGGTAAAATACTAGAACGTATGCCAACACTAAATAATGTAAATCTTCAGTTTAAAAAAAACGACAAGAAAATAGACCTAACAATTGTGGATTGTGCAAATAATAAAAAAGCGATAAGCAATTTTACTTTAATGCAAGATATGACCAGTAGAGACTGGAAAGATAAAACCAAAACAGGTTATAGTGAAGCTACAAAATTAGATGAAACACGAGTGATGATAGACTATAATGAAGAAGACGTAAAAACAATTTTAACTTATAATGCTAATGAAAGGTTTATGATTAAAGCTGAAGCAATACATATAAAACCTGATGAATTATGGGCACTACTAAAAACTATAAATCTTGAATCGTTAATTGCGAATTAAGACATAAAAAACAATAAACCCTAGCAAAAACATCAATTTATGTTGCAGGTGATGTGCCTGTTAATTTTAATAAAGTGTTTACTTCTTCCTCTTTTAGAACACTAAATAAAAAACTCATTAAAAAAACTAGCCATGTATTCTAAAAATCTAATGTTATTTTTAACTGCTTTCCTATTATGTTGTTTAACATGTTTCGCTCAGAATGGTATTAACTACAAAGCCATTATAAAAGATGATTTAGGGAATGTAGTTGCCGACGATTTGGTACAAGTACAATTTAAAATCCTTCAAGGTGCAGCCCAGACTAATATTTATGAAGAAAGCCATACTCCAACCACAGATGCTAATGGCCTTGTAATTGTAAATATAGGAGAAGGTACAGTAGTCTCTGGTGATTTTGAAACTATAGATTGGGCAAGTGATGATACGTTTTTAAACGTACAATTAAATACAGGTTCTGGCTTGGTAGATTTAGGTACCACAGAATTTAAAGCCGTGCCTTATGCGTTAAATGCTGGTAATGTTACTGGTTTAGAAGCTCTAGATGAAGGCAGTGGTATAGGTTGGCGATTAAAAGGGCGTGATCCTGAAGATTTTGAAGCGATTGGCCAAGATGCAGTAGATTTAAGTTATGGAGACATTAATCAATTTATTGGAGTAGGTGCTATTGGAGATTATTCGTTAGCAACAGGACTTTTTAACAGAGCTTTTGGAAACTATTCTACAGCTATGGGAGTAGCATCTTCTGCTAATGGTAACAGGTCTTTTGCTATGGGATTTAATGCTTCTACTAGTGGTGATAACTCTTTTGCAATTGGTAATCAAACAAACGCATCTGGATTAAGTTCATTTGCTATAGGTAATTTTAGTAGTGCTTTAGGAGAGAATTCGTTGGCATTAGGTTCGACGACGTCTCGTTCATTTGCTGAAACATCTATAGGTCAATTTAATGAATTTTATACACCATTTTCAACAACTTCTTGGGAACTTTTAGATCAATTATTTGTTATTGGTAATGGTTTTAATGGTGGAAATAGAAGCAATGCCTTAACAGTTTTAAAAAATGGTAAACATACCATTAATAGCAGTACAGATGGATTAGTTATTAACGCTGGAAATGGTAATAATGATAGTGGTATTAGTGTTTTCTCAGAAGGACGAGCAGGTATTAATATTCAACAAAAACCAAAAGATGGTATTTATATTAACTATCCCTTGGAAAATGGTGTAGTGGTATTTAACTCAGGAATTAATGGTGGTTTTTTTCGAGGAGACGAATCTGGTGTTCACGCAGAATCAAGTAACGATACCAATCCAGATATAATCTTAGGAGGCACATCTGGAGGCACAAGTACAGATGATGACGGTATAATTGCTTCAGACCCTACTTATACTGGTAGCGATATATTTTTGCGTAGTCACGATGCTGTTGTTATACAATTAGATTTCGATAATAACGAAACAGGACAATTTGAGATTAAAGATGGTAATCAAATTGAAGTTTTTGAGGTAGATGAAAGCGGTAATGTCTTTGCAAATGGATATAATATAAATTCTTCTGATAGACGTCTTAAAAAAGACATAGAAGATTTATCATATGGCCTAAAAGAAATTTTACAATTACAACCTAAAGCCTATAATTGGAAAAATAGAATTCAAGATTATAAATCTTTAGGTCTTATTGCACAAGAGGTACAACCGCTTATTAAAGAAATAGTTACAGCTAGAGATGATCAGGCGAAAACATTAGGTATTAGGTACACAGAGTTAATCCCGATACTTATTAATGCCATTAAAGAGCAGCAAACTCAAATAGAAACCTTAAAAACAGAAAATAAAAGTAAAGACAGTGTGTTAGTTCAAGTTTTAAAACGATTAGAAACATTAGAAAACGTAAAACCAGCTACTAAAAAAGAAGAGATTTACATAGCGGTGAATGATTAATAACTTAAGCTGTAGGAATTTGCAGTACAACTCGTGTACCAGATGGTGTTTCATGATTGTATAAATCCTCAATATTCAATTCATAATCATTAGGAAAGTTTTTAGAAAAATTAGCTAAGCGCGCTTTGGTAAGCTCAATACCTAAAGATTTGCGTTTCAACATTTTATTGTCGTTTAATTTCTTAGAGGCGATACGACCAATACCATTATCTATAATTTCTACTGTAATAAATTCTGGTGAGGTCTTAAACACATTTAAGTCTATTTTTTTATTTTCTGACTTAGAGGATAAGCCATGCCATAGTGCATTTTCTAAAAAGGGCTGTAGAATTAAATTTGGCACTTTTGTGATTTCAGTATTAATGGATTCATCTATATTAATATTAAAATCTATGGCATTAGAAAAGCGAATATTTTCAATATTCATATAGAGTTGCATGGTTTCTAATTCGTCTTGCAAAGTGGTTTCCTTTTCTTTTGAAGCCACTAAAATCTTACGAATTAATTTTGAAAACTTATTGAGATAATAGACTGCATTTTCTTTGTCGTTGTTAATGATGTATAATTTTATTGAGTTCAAAGAATTAAAGATAAAATGCGGATTCATTTGGCTTCGTAACATATCTTGTTCTAAAGTTAAAATGTGCTTTTCTTGTTTTAAGGTTCTGTTTCTATTCATTATAAACAGTGCAATACCCATAATTAGGAGCGCAACCATAGAATACCAAAAGAAGCGTTTGTTGCGCTCTAATCGTAAGGTCACAGCTTCATTAGCAGATGCTAATGCTTTTATCTGGTTGTTCTTATTTTCATTTTCGTAGGCAATTACAATGTCACTAACATACTGTAGGTTTTTGTCAGTAAGTATGGTCTTTTCAATTTCAACCGCTTTTTGGTAATAATCTAAAGCAACTTTAAAGTTTTTATTTTTTCGATTAATTTCTGAAAGTAATTTGCTCGATGCTGCCACAGAAGATTTTAAATTATAAGTCGCAGCAATTTCAAGCCCTTTTTTTAAATTCTTTTCTGCCAATGGTAACTGATTGAGTTTAATTTCTAATTGCCCAAGATTAATATAAGACGATGCTATATAAAATTGGTCTTTTAACTTTAGGGCTTTCTCTAAGGCGTCTCTAATTATAGGTTCGGCATCTTTGTAATTTTCTTTTTTAAGGTAAATTCCGCCAATACTATTATAGCATATCATTCGCCCTATTTCAGAATCTATAGCTTCGTTATAACTTAAGGATTTGTTATAATTATTTATTGCAACATCTAAATGACCTAAAGCCTCTTGGGCATAACCAATGTTATGATAATTTATGGCCAAACCTAGTTTATTATCTGCTTTTATTTCAATTTCAAGCGATTTTTCAAACTGCATTATAGCTAAATCGTATTGCTTTAAAGCCAAATAAATATTTCCAATACTGTTTTGGGAAACCGCAATATTATAACTAATAGCTTCAGAAGGTTTTACTACAGCATAAGCTATTTTTAAGGCTTTAGTGTGGTAATCTAATGCTGGTTTAATAATATCCATACGTCGGTAAACAACACCAATCATGTTTAGACTTATAATTCTAAATTCATCACTATCTGCAGCATCTGCAAAAGTTTTTGCCTCTTCATGATACCTTATTGATGTGTTATAATATGAAATATTTCTGTTGATCACTCCAAGTGCGTTTAGCACATAACTAGAACCTTCATTATAACTGTTTATCTTAAATGTTTCTAACGAACGTTTCATTTTTATACTGTCTTTTTCAAAAGGCGCTAACAAAGAATCAATCCTAGCATAATCTGAAGGTTTTTTGGTGTTCAGCGCTTTTAATGTAGTTTCAAAATCTAAATTTTGAGCATTACAATTTGTAGTACCTAAAAAAGCCAGAATTATAAAACCTAAGGTTCTATATGTATTGCTATAGTTCACTTAAATTGTTTGGATTATAGTTTTTCAAGAAAATCAGATTTACGTTGTCTTGCTACCGGAATTTTATGGTTGCTGTCCATAACAACATAACCTTCATTTTTTATAAATGCTTTTATCTTATTGAGGTTAATAATATAAGAGTTATGGATTCTAAAAAAATAATGTTCTGGTAAAATGGCATCTACTTCTTTTAATTTCTTGGTGATAACAATTTTCTTTTCATCTTGCAAAAAAAGCGTACTGTAATTACCATCAGATTCTACATAAATAATATCATCTACATCTAGAAACAAAAGCTTTCCGTCTGTATTTATGGTAATTCGTTTTTTATCGAATTTAGAATTAAAATTAGAAAGCATACGCTCTAATTTGGCAGAATTTAGGTTTCGGTCACTATGCTTTTTAATTTTAGTAATTGTTTCTCTTAAATCGTCTGAGTCTATTGGTTTTAGCAGATAATCAATAGCTTCGTGTTTTAGCGCTTTAATGGCGTATTCATCGTAAGCCGTGGTAATAACTACGGCAAAATTAATTTCTTCTAACTGTTCTAAAAATTGAAATCCACCTATAGTTGGCATCTGTACATCTAAAAACAAACAATCTGGTGTATTAGAGGCCAAATACGTTAAAGCTTCTTCAGGACTTGTGAATGATTGCATTACCTCAACCTCGTCCTTAAAGTTAGTAAGTTCCCAAATTAGACTCTGTATCGCCTTGGGCTCATCATCTACAATAACTGCTTTTAACATACTTCATATTATCTACCATAAATATATGCATAATTGTATTTTAAAACCGCTATTATGTGTATGCTGTAGGATTTTATGTGTAAAATGCCAAAAAACGATAAATTTATAACACGGTTCCAGTTATACAATTTTTGTTACCAATTATACATTATTACTCTGAATTAAGAATAAGATTAAAGATATTTGAGTATATCAATTTAACCATTTCAAGAGTGAATTAGGGGTTTACCTTTTTGGTTAAATATTAATCAAATAAGATTTAGATGTTATAGTTATCTGATTTTTATTTGAGTGTTAATTACTATAAAGCAATTAAGGGTTGCTTTTCATTACTTAGTTAGTTATTAGGGAAAAAGAGCGTGGTTACTACGCTCTTTTTTAGTATCATATTTTTCCAAAAATTCTTCAGCATATTCATCAATAAATACGGCTACTAGGCTTTATTTTTATACGATAAAACTTACAAAAATTTAATGCCATATTCATATTTAAATATCTGTTTTTCAGTTGTTTAAATCATTTTTTGACAATCTTTAGGTTTTATAGTACTTACAAGGCTTTGTTAAAAACTTGTTGACAACGTTTATAAAATACCCTTTCATTTTCAACGACAATTGTCAATCTTTGTTGAAGGCATAACAGAATAGCTTTTTTAGTTTGTTTACTAGGAAAGTATTTTAAGAAATACGCCCTTTTTATTCCGTTTAAGGAAAAAATTATAACACATTTTACAGATTTATAAATTCAATTCTGAATGATTAAAATCATTCTAACGGCTATCTAGACTTTAAAATAAAAGCACTTATGGAGGTTACTCAAATGGAAATTACACAGATTATAAAAAGAGATTACGAAACAAGCCCATTTGTTTTAAATAAAATTTCTAATGCTATCGAAAAAGCGATGCTATCTGTTGGTAATGGGACTAAAGAAGATGCAAACGTAATTTCTGTGAATGTTTTACAAACACTTCTTGATCGTAAAACAAAAGATCACAACTATTTACCTACGGTAGAAGAAGTGCAAGATCTTGTAGAAGAGAAATTGATGGTAAGCTCGTTTCCTGCTGTAGCAAAGGCTTATATTTTATATAGAGATGAGCAGGCAAGACTAAGAAAAACAAATATTTTTGAAAAACGTATTAACTTAAAACCTTACGAATATCCTGCACTTAATGATTATGTAGATGCAATAAGACACTCGTATTGGATTCATTCTGAATTCAATTTTACCAGTGATATTCAAGATTTTAAAACACGATTAACAATAGTAGAGCAAAATGCGATTAAAAATACAATGCTCGCCATTTCTCAAATTGAAGTTGCTGTAAAATCATTTTGGGGTGATATCTACGATAAAATGCCAAAACCAGAAATAGGCGCAGTTGGTGCAACATTCGCAGAAAGTGAAGTGCGTCATCACGATGCGTATTCACACTTATTAGAAATTCTAGGTCTTAATAATGAATTTAAGCATTTAAAGAAAAAGCCCGTAATTATGAGGCGTGTTCATTATTTAGAAACCGCTTTAAAAAGTTCTAAAAGTGAAGATAATAAAGAGTATGCAGAGGCTATTTTATTGTTCTCGCTTTTTATAGAGCACGTGTCTTTATTCTCTCAATTTTTAATAATTATGGCTTTTAATAAGCATAAGAATATGCTTAAAGGAATTTCTAATGTGGTTGAAGCTACATCTAAAGAAGAGCAGATTCATGGTGATTTCGGAATTGATATTATTAGAATCATAAAAGACGAAAACCCAACGTGGTTTGGCGAAGAGCACAGCATCTTGGTACGCGAATTATGTGAAGAAGCGTTTAAATCTGAAAGTAAACTTGTGGATTGGATTTTTGAAGCAGGCGAATTAGAATTCTTACCAAAAGACGTAATTAATGAATTTATTAAAAACAGATTCAACAACTCATTAGAAAGCATTGGCATCGAAAAAGTATTTGATGTTGACGAAGCATTATTAGTACAAACCGAATGGTTTGACGATGAAATAATAGGCACAAAGCATGGAGATTTCTTCGTGAAACGCTCTATCAATTACAGCAAAAGAACTAAAAGTATAACTAGCGACGACCTTTTTTAAACTATGAACGACCACATTAATCCAGACCTTAAACAAAACGTGAATTTAGAAACGTCAAAAACTACTAATCACGACGAATTAATTAAAGCCAGAAAAGAGGCGATTAAAGAAGCTAATACAGAACCAGAAATTAAATGGTTAACAGATCATAGTCGTCAGTTTTTAGCATCTGGCTATCTTACAGATAATACAACGCCAGAAGAGCGTATCAGAGAAATAGCTCAGAATGCCGAAAAAATATTAGGTATTGATGGTTTTGCAGATAAATTCTATGGCTACATGGCAGAAGGTTTTTATTCATTAGCATCACCAGTGTGGTCTAACTTTGGTAAAAAACGTGGTTTACCAATTAGCTGTTTTGGTTCACATATTTCTGATGATATGGGAGATATTCTCTACACACAATCAGAAGTTGGTATGATGTCTAAGTTAGGAGGAGGAACTTCTGGTTATTTCGGAAAGCTTCGTCATAGAGGTGCACCAGTAAAAAATAATGGAGAATCTTCTGGAGCTGTGCACATTATGCAACTGTTTGAAAAAATGGTTGATGTTGTAAGTCAAGGTTCTGTGAGAAGAGGGCGTTTCTCTCCGTATTTACCAATAGAACATAATGATATACATGAGTTTTTAGAAATAGGAACAGAAGGCAACCCAATCCAAGAGTTAACACACGGAGTTACTGTTGGTAATGAGTGGATGCAATCTATGATTGATGGTGATGCTGATAAAAGAGCCATTTGGGCAAAAGTATTACAACGAAGAGGTGAAATAGGCTATCCTTATATTTTCTTTAAGGATAATGCTAACAACAATGCACCAGAGGTTTATCAAGAAAAGAAGCATGAAATCTATGCAAGTAACTTGTGTTCGGAAATTATGTTACCTACAAATGATAGATGGTCTTTTGTATGTGTATTATCTTCAATAAACTTATTGCATTACGATAAGTGGAAAAATACAGATGCTGTAGAAACCATGATCTATTTCTTAGATGCTGTATTAGAAGAATTTGTAACAAAGCTCGAAGTGTACAGAGATTCACCAGATCGTGATGATAGACAGACCTTCATGTTTATGGAGAAAGCTTACAACTTCGCTAAAGAAAACAGAGCTTTAGGAATGGGAGCTTTAGGATGGCACTCATTATTACAATCTAAAATGTTACCTTTTGATAGTGCAGAAGCCTTTAATCTTAATAGTGAAATCTTTAAAACCATTAGAGAAAAATCACTTAAAGCCTCTGAAGAATTGGCTACATTATTTGGTGAGCCAGAAGTTTTAAAAGGCTACGGAAGACGTAATACAACAATGAATGCTGTGGCACCAACAACATCATCTGCATTTATCTTAGGACAAGTATCTCAAGGTATTGAACCAATCTGGTCTAACAGTTATGTTAAGGATATTGCAAAAATTAAAACGACGATTAAAAACCCATTCTTAAAAACACTTTTAAAGGAAAAAGGAATGGATACGGTTGAGGTTTGGAAGAGCATCAGAGATTACGATGGTTCTGTACAACATTTAGAAGGTTTAACAGAACTTGAAAAAGACGTCTTTAAAACCTATTCTGAAATTGACCAGATGACGATTATCTATCAAGCAGCCAACAGACAGAATCACATTGACCAAGGGCAATCATTAAATATTATGGTACATCCAGATATGCCAGTAAAGGATATTAACAAAATCTATGTGACGGCTTGGCAATTAGGAGTGAAATCATTGTACTACCAACACAGTATGAATGCAGCACAGAAATTCAAACAAAAGAAAGAATGTGCTAGTTGTGAAGGCTAACCAAATTCCTGCGAAGGCAAGAAGCTCATTCTAAAATATTAAAAAAGCATCTCAGTCCCGATAGCTATCGGTACTGAGATGCTTTTTAGCCTTTTGTCATTCAGAGCGAAGCGAAGAATCTAGACTTTTATATTTTAAGATGCTGAACTAAATCCAGCATGACAGAACGATAGAGGTTAGTAATTTAATCCTTAATCAAACTATCAGTCCCCAAATACTTATCATCCTTATTATAATACCAAGCTCTCACTTTAGGCATTTTAATGCCATTTACAACAGCTTCTTCAGAAAGTAATATATATTCACCAGTATCTGTTTTTTCTTTACCATTATCATCTGTTTTAAAGAACTGATAGATTTCCATAGCATAGGTTTTGGGATTGAAATAGAAATACCAAACATCGCTGCCTACAGATGCATCGTAAGTAACTTTTAAAACTAAATAATCCTTTCCTTTATATGTTTTCTTATCTACTGTATCACTCAGATTTGTGCCAGGATCTTTTAGTTTCATTGGCAAACCGTATAGATAGCTATAGTAGTTTTTATAAAGTGATGCTCTATCACAAGTCATCTTTTTTCTTTGGCTTCAACGCTGTCTAAAACTTGGCCGTTATAAGCCATTTCACATTTACCTTTGTTTAAAGTATAAGTTGTGGTAACCGTATCCTTAGTTGCTTTTACGCTAAAATATTCAGCAGGTAAATCAATAGTTATAATGCTTGTGCGCTTTGGCGAATTTGGTGTGGTCATCACTACTGTAAATGTATCTTCGAAAATCTGCCAATTACCATTTGGATCGTGGTATTTTATACTCTTTCCTAAAAGCTGCTCTGGAGTTATGTTTTGGCCATAACCAATTACAGAAATAAAGACTACTATTACAAAGAATAACGATTTCATAAGATTTTAATTTTTCTACAAATTACAAATTTGAGTACAAAAAAAGCACCCAATGCCGAACTTTACGGGAGGGTGCTTTTGTTAAGTTTAAAAAACCTTGTTTTTTATTTTGCTTCCATTAGAGCAAAGAATTTATCAATGTTTGGCATTAATATAATACGCGTTCTTCTATTTTTAGCACGATTATCTCTAGAATCGTTTTCAACTAAAGGTTGGTAGCTACTGCGACCAGAAGCAATTAATTGCTCAGGCGCAACATTAAATTGTTTTTGTAATTTTCTTACTACAGACGTGGCACGTAATACACTTAAATCCCAGTTGTCTGAAACTTTAGTAGTATTTATACTTCTAGAATCGGTATGACCTTCTACCATAACGTCTAAGCTAGGTTCTGAATTAATAACGTCTGCCAATTTCTTTAAGATTTTATCAGCTTTGTTCCCAACGCTATAACTCGCTGTGTTAAACAACATATCGTCCGCTATAGAAATCATAACTACGGTTTCATTAATATCTACAACGATGTCTTCGTCTTCGTTAAGATCGCTAGTATTTATAGCTTTGCTTAAATTGTACTGAACGGCTAAATTCATAGAATCTTTTAAGGTTCTTGCACCTGCTAATTTCGCAGCACTTACATTTTGTAATGTCGCACGCATTTTTTCTTTGCTAGCTCCAGAAGCTACTGTGCCATCTTTAGACACTTCAAATTTTGCTTTGTTTTCTATAGTAAGTCCTTCAACATCATCGTTTAAAGATTGAATCTTAGAGTTGTAAAGGTTAACGCGTTGCTCAATAACAGCAAACTTATTTTCTAAATCTTCTTTTTCTACTCTAGTTTTGGTTAGTGCGCTTTTAATTTCACCATTTTCTTGTTCTAAAGCCATGTACTTCTTTTTTGAAACACAAGCGCTTAATACAATTGTTGCTACTAAAAGGATTGAAATTTTCTTCATACTGTTTTTACATTAATTAATTTCATAAAGTTATATATACGATGAAAGTTTACGTTTAGACGTTGAAACACACAAATATTTAAGGACTTGATAAAAAAAAGCCTTAGAGTGTATCTAAGGCCTTCTGTTATAGTTAATTGTATTCTAGTCTTCTTTATTAGCATCTAATTTTGCTGGTTCTACAGAGCTATCATGCGCTCCGTAATATTCTTCGAGCAGATTCATTGTGGCATTCAAAAGATCTTTAGTTTCTAATAATAATCCAAAATAAAGCGTAGTATTTTTTGGACTGGATTCTTCTGTACGTGTGCGTTCAACTTGTTTTTGAATTTTCTCCCTAACCAAAGCAAAGACCTCAGTTTTCTCTGCCAAAACTGCTCCTATTTGTTCGAATGAGTGCGATTCGAAAGCAGTTTGTGTTTTAGAAAACAAGGTTTCCATTCTGGTATTTAAATCCTTCAGCTCTTTAATCTGGCTGAATTTTAATTTCTTATGATTATTATTAATATGCTTATGACTAGACTTAGAGATATAGTCTAACGATTGTATTATATCTTGTAAGTAACCTAAAATATTTATATAGAAATTACTCGCGGAAAGACTTGGTTCATCTAAGTTTTTAATAAAATAGAAGATGTTATCTCTTAAATCATCAATCTCATTAGATAATTTGGCAATTTGCTTCTTGTTTTTCTTTAATAATTTTAAATCTTGTACCGCTAAACCATTAATTGCAGACGTATATATTTTGTTTCCTCGCTTAACAACATTAGCAATATTAGCAGCACTCTCATAGATAACACCTTGCGTAGAACTACTTTCAGCTTTTTCTAGCTGATCCTCCTCTTTCATTATTCTAGAACTCTTGCGATGCGATAAAAAACTTCTTAATAATAAAAGTACAGCTAAAACTAGCAAACCTACTAAAGCATAGCCTTCTCCATGATATAGAATAAAAGCCATAATTGCAGCAGCAACAAAAGCACTAAATGCCGTAAAGAACCAACCTCCAATAACATTTAAAACACCAGCAACTCTGTAAACAGCACTTTCACTGCCCCAAGCTCTATCTGCCAAAGATGTTCCCATAGCAACCATAAAGGTAACGTAGGTTGTGGACAAGGGCAATTTCATTGAAGTTGCAATAGATATTAAAACACTAGCAACCATCAAATTTACTGCAGCTCTCACCAAATCGAATGCTGGTTGGTCTTGTGCCTTTAAAGTTATTTTTGGTTTTTCAAATTGCGTATTAGACCAATTCTTATAGGATTCTGGTAGAATTTTATTCAAATTATCAGATAAGGCAATGGTTCCTCTAACGATGCTTCGAGATAGAAAATTAGGTTCAAAACGCTCTTTTACTTCGTCCTGTCTAGATAAATCAACAGATGTTTTTACTACGGCTCTCGCTTTGCTAGAAAACCATAATGTTAGTACCATAATTAGACCTGCTATAAGTAATAAAAATGGTTGAGTTCTCACAGGGTTGTTTAAAGCAATCATTGCATACTCTGAAGGAACAACTCCACTTACGGACCAGGCCTCATAAGAATTATAAGCCGCGATTGGTACACCAATAAAATTCACTAAGTCGTTACCTGCAAAAGCTACAGCCAGAGCAAACGTACCAACAATGATTATTAACGTATAGATTCTGGCGTTTAAAAATTTTACTGCTAGGTAAGAAAGAATTGTGAAAACTATAAAGCTAAGACCAATAAAGCTCATTGGACTATCACCCAAAAAATCTTTAATACCAGCTGGCATAAAGTCGGCATTTTTTAGGCCTTTAACAATAATGAAATACATTATTGATGAGATTGCAATACCACTAAAAATAGCGCTGTAGACAACTGGTTTTTCTTCAAATTTAAAGGATAATAATAATCGCGATACGTACTGAATAATAGCTCCAATGGTAAATGCTACGACAACTGAGAGGAGTATGCCTAATATAATTTCTATGGCCTTATCGTTATTGATGTAGTTTGCAAGATCAATAATTGATTCGTTAGCATTACTATTAATTTTTATTAGTGCAACCGCAACAGAGGCTCCCAAAAGTTCAAAAACAATTGAAACTGTAGTAGATGTTGGTAATCCGAGTGTATTAAAAAAGTCGAGTAGGAGAATATCGGTAAGCATCACAGCCATAAAAATGACCATAATTTCGTTGAACATAAACTCACCAGGATTAAAAATACCTTTACGAGCAACTTCCATCATACCACTAGACGTCATAGCTCCAACAGCTACACCAATACTTGCAACTATCATAATGGTTTTAAACGAAACGGCTTTAGAGCCTATTGCAGAATTTAAAAAATTAACAGCATCGTTACTTACACCAACTACTAAATCTGCAACTGCTAAAAAAGCTAAGGCAGCAAGCATATAGATATATAAGTTTTCCATGGATTTGGTTAGCTAAAATTGAACGCAAAATAATTGAATTATTTTTAATGTTACGTTATCTAAAGGTTATTTTTTGAGGTAACTAGATTTGTAAGTAAACCGTATTTATATCTTTAGAATAAAAGAAGTGAGTGCAAAGAGTTTTTCTTCAGTCTTAATATTTAACACTTCAAAACGATATTCTATTCCAAATTGAAGTTTTAGCTTTTCGGAAACCAACCAACCTAAGTGCGCTGTTGTTCTATGATCTATTTCTGGTTTTATTTTTTTGCTTTTACTCAACAAAGCTTCCATTGAAGTTACGATGTAGTTCTCACCAACATCCAGCTTTTCTCCGTTAAGTGGAAAATCTAAAGCAAAACGATAGCGAGATCGCAAAATTGTTAAGTTGTCTAAAATACGTTGTTCAAAACGAACACGATGCCCAAAGCGAAGCGCTAGGTTTTTTCTGGTATAGTTAAATTGTTGCGTTAAGCGCAATTCGTTACGTCCTCCATCGATAGATTCTCTTAGTCTATATTGCACTCCAAGACTTAAGCTATGATTATAGTCTAAATTTAAAGTTGAAAAATGAACCATATCTAATTGTCTATTTTCAAAATTAAAACCATTGTCTTGGTATAGATAATAACGCGATCGTACAGCAAAGTTTATTTTATAGTCACCATTAACTTTATGATTTAAAGCAAAACTAGTTTCACCCAAGCTTTCAAAATCATTTTGAGAAAATAGATTTAGGCACAAAAGGCATGCAATTAGAGCTAAAGAATTTTTAATATAATACATGCTCGTAAGATGTAGGATTTAGAATTCTTGAACTTAAAAATGAACCATCATTATTAAAAGTAAACTCCTTGATGATACGATCTTTATCTGTTTTTATTTCAGCAATGATTTCATATTTAGGCTCTGTTATAGTATTTTGAGACATAATATCAATAAGAAATTGCTTAGAATCAGTTTCTTGAGAGTAGGAGTACTGCTGTTGAATTTTTATAAACTTATGTTTTTTAAAGTTGTTTTTAAAATAGGCTTTTATACTATCTTTAATAGGGTTTACTATGGTTTTAAATTTGGTAGTGATCTCAATATCTTCAATAATGCCATTTGTAGAAAACTCTAAACTATAGCGTTGTTTTTTATATTTAAATTTTGCTTCAAAACTATGTTTCTCTCCATCAGTCTCCTTGTAGAATTTGAGATGCTTACACTCTTCTGGTAATATTTTAATAATATTCTGAGCTTTTTCAGGAAACTCTGAAACTTCAATTCGTTCTTCTTTTTCACTCTTTATTTGGCTAAAAATTAGTTGTGTGAAAGAAAAAAGTATGAGTAATAATTTAAATTTCATCTAGAATAGTCTTAAGTATATATGCGTTAAACAAAATTACAATACACTTTTAACTTTCATTCATTGATAAAACATTAATAATTACTTGACTAATGTTAACATTAGGATGAAATTTATTTAATCATAAATAACTGATATACAGTATTTTGAATTCTCAATGTTAATTTAATGTTACGTAAATGTTGTTTGAATGTAAAATAAACGTTATGTTTGTAAAGTAATTATTAATTAAATCCCAAGTTGATATGAAGAAGATCGTAATTTTACTCATAATGCTAAGTGTAAGTTTTTCTTACGCACAGAAAGAAAGAACACTTAAGTTAAATAAAGAAACGAATTTAATTGAAGTTGTTTATTACCATGACAATGGTGAGATTAGCCAAACTGGTTTTTATACAGCTGATGGTAAATTACACGGAGAGTGGTTTAGCTACTGTAAAGAAGGAAATAAAATAATTTCTGCTAAATATGACAAAGGTGCTAAAGTAGGAAAGTGGTTTTACTGGAGTGGTAAAACTCTAAAAGAAGTTGATTATTCTAACAATGCTGTTGCAAGTGTTAGTGAATGGACTAATTCAGAATCTAAAGTCGCTTCTAATAATAGATAACAATTTTGAAAACATACCATAAACAGTAAAGCACCTTATAAAGGTGCTTTACTGTTATTATAAATACGGTTAAACTAAAAAGAATGTTTAGTTACCGACTGTCCAACCTGCTCCCCAATTCGCAAAGTCAGTTCCTGTACCATTCCCGATACCAGATAAAAACGCTGAATCATCAAAAGTTTCGCCTGTATCGTTTTTTACTTGAAGCGTTATATCTGTAAATGTAACATCAGTAACAGAAAGATCTCCATTTAATACTCCTGTACCAGTTGGATTAGAGCTCATTGCGCCAGCATCACCATCTAAATCAAAACCTTCTTCAAAACCTTCTAGCAGTACATTAGTAAAAATTCCTTGAGTACCAGCTCTTAAACGTATAGCTTCGTTACCTGTACCAGAGCCATTACCAATAATGGTTAAGTTAGTTACCGTTGGCTTAGACCAAAAAATTGGGCTAGAGTTATTTCCTATATCCGTGTTGTAACCATCTGCTTCAATACCTTTATCGTGCTCAGCTCCATGAGATACGTGCGCGTTTGTGATTATACCAGAGTAACCTTCTGTCCAGTCAATAGAATCATCTTGAGCGTTCACTACAGATACAAAATCTACGTTCACAGTTCCACCAAAAAATTCAACTCCATCATCTTTACCTTCAAAAACTTGAATGTATTCTACAACAGTTCCATTTCCTACTCCATAGAAAGAAAAACCATTATTTTCAGACTGACCATCTGCAGAACCACCAGAATACTGAACTCTTACATATCTCAAACTTCCTGAGTTATCAGCTGCATCTGTACCTCCATAAGGTAAACTTGCAATTTCTGAAGTTGCTGTAGCAGCACCAGTTACAGAATTAATAGGTGCATCTCCTAAAATAATTAATCCGCCCCAATCACCCGCTTGAGGTACAGAAGCGTCAGAAGTAAAGATTATCGGATTATCTATCGTCCCATTAGCAATGATTTGAGCTCCTTGAGATATGGCAACATAAACATCAGATCCAGCGGCTAGAGCCCCTAGAACCGTACCTGCAGGTATTGTTAAAGTAGTACCAGAAGCCATTATTAAAGATCCATTTAGTTTATAAGTATTATTAGCATCTAAGGTAAGATCTTCAGTAAAAGTACCAGATAAAAATACAGTATCAGGATCATTATTACCACCTCCATTGTTATTTGTTACACTATTGTCATTGATAATAATGTCTGCAGTATCGTCTGATGTACATGAGTTAATCAGCATTCCGAAAACTGCTAATCCTAAAAATATTCTATTTTTCATTTTGTTTTTTGATTTAATTTCTAATTGTTTTTTTTGCTTTAAAATTTATATTTGAATTGAAGACCTACACTAAGTCCTCGTTTATAGTCTGTTACATCTTTTCCATTAGGTGAGGTGACTAAGACATCTCCTATAGAAGTCCCTTCTCTTATATATTGTACTGTAGGGTTTAAAAGATTTCTAACACCAAGATTTATTTCCATTTTATTATTCAGAGTATTTTTAAGAATAAAATCTAATGTTGGAATTCCTTTTTCAATCACATTACCTAATTGTCCTGAACCCAAAGCATCGATTCTATCTGAGAAATATGAAAAGATTAAGTTAGCAGTAGGCTTGTAATTTCCAAATTTGGGTGAATAATTAATATCTGCATTAACAATGATTGGAGAGGCTCCTTGTAATTCCTCTTCACTTTTATTAAAACTCACACTATACGTTCCTATAATAGAATTATATAAATCTTGCTTGGTATGCATGTAGGTAAAGTTGAAACCTGCTGAAAGCTTGGCGTCTTCTTTTTCATCATCCATTAAAATGTTTTTTCTTAATTCGGCTTCAAAACCTAATATTTCTGCTTTTTCTCCTGTTCTAAAAAAACGTTGTGTACCAGTTGCGTCAAAGGCAACTACCTGGTTTACGGGATCTTTAATTTGCTTGTAAAATGCACCTATTGAGAAGATTTCGTTTCTACTAATAAACCATTCGTATTTTAAATCTAAATTCAGAATTTTAGAATAGGATACATCGTTAACATTAGTATAATTTATATCACCTCTTCTACCCAATAAATCTGGGTTACCACCAATACGCTGAGAAATACTCTCATATACAAATGGTGCTACTTCCTTAAATTCTGGAAGCGAAATGGTCTGGCTGGCAGAAAAACGAATATTCTGATCATCATTTACGCCATACTTGACACTCAAACTTGGTAAAAACACGGTTTCGTTAGCACCAATACCATCGTTGCCAGCATCACCTAAGTTTATAACATTGTAAGTAATTTCTTGGGAGATACCTTCTACTCTTATACCTGGTACAACTAACCATTTTTCTCCTAAATTGAGCTCTGCATTAGCATAACCTGCATAGACATCTAAGTTACCGTTGTAAGTGTTTTCAGGTAAACCTGGCCTATTGGTATTGCTTAAACCAGGAAATGAGTTGATGACTCTTAGTGTATATAAACCATCATCGTTACTGCTTATGTCAAGGTTATCAAGTGAAAAAAAGCTATTGAGATCGTTAACATTTGTGATAGCCGTATTAGGGTTTACAATATCGTAACCATATCTAATATTTTCAAATTCACGTTCTTTCTTTTTGCCTGAATATCCAAAATTTAATTTAATCTTTTCGGTCGCATCGTGGGCTATGTTCAATCTACTATTGAATTCTTTGTCATTTATATCTTGAAAATAGCGCTGATTATCAAACACTACGTTACTATAAAAACTTGGTGTAGTAGTCTCATCATTATCTAATGCAAATTGATAATTTTCTACACTTACTCGTTTTCTGTCTGGCTCATATGCATTAACTACGTTGTAGCCTAATCCCCAATCTAAATCGAGTTTTTCAAGTCTGTGGCGACCTGTTAGCTGATTCACATAGATAAGATTTTGGTTAAACTGAACATTCATTTGGTAAAACCCTTCATCTGTATTTAAGATAGCATCTCTATTTCTACCTGTGCCATCTATTCCAAAATACCCAACCTTATCGGAAGCGTTATTTATAAAAAGTGAATTAAATTTTATGGAATTAATGTCATCAATTTTATAATTAATTGAGGCCATTGCTGTAGTTTTTGTAGAATACTCAAACTCTTCTGCATCTTCAAAAGCCTTCTTTTCTACATTTGTATAATCTACGTTAGAGCCTCTTCTGTATTCAAAACCGTTTTCAAAAGAGCCAGTGGCATAAAAGCTTAATCGCGACCCATTTTCAAAATCAAAAGATTTACCAAAAGCTCCGCCAAAAGTGATGTCTATTGGTGATTCTGCTTGCTGTGGATCAAATCCATGAGATAATACAACCGCAAAAGGATTGTTGTCATATCTATTGTAAAAACCAAAATAACTGGTGCCTTCACTTCTGAAGAAGGTTTTATCGACCGCATTTGAATTTACAGACGAGCCAACATTAAAATCAAAAAATCCGTTTCCTTTATAATCCTTAGATGAAATATCTACATTTCCTGCAGAAAAATCGCCATAAAATTTTGATGAATAGGCTTTGCTTATAGACACGTTTTCAATAATATCTGAAGAAAACAGGTTAAGGTCAATGTTTTTCTTATTCACATCATTTGAAGGAAGAGATAAACCATTCATTGTGGTATTTAAGTAACGGTCACCTAAACCTCTCACATAAACATTGCTAGAGCCTTCTTGTTTAGATACACCAGAAATTTTAGCGACGGCACCAGCAGCATCACTTACACCTTTACGAGCTAGTTCAACAGCACCAATACTTTGCTTAATTTCGACCGCTTTCTTCTGGTCTAATAATAGGGCGGCTTCACTTTCTTTTCGAGTTGTGGTAGTTATAACCACTTCTTCAAGACTAGCCGCACTTGCAACCATAGTCACATTAACTGTAGTAACTTTGCCTGCAATAACCTCAGTGTTTACTTCTTGGGTTTCGTAACCTACAAAACTAAAAATCAAAACATAAGGTCCTGGATCTAATTCTGCGAACTCATAAAGTCCATCAATATCAGAATTTGTACCAGTCGTCGTTCCTTTTATTAAAATATTAGCAAATGGTAAAGGTTCATTGTTATATTCTTTATCAATAAGTTTACCTGTAATGGAACCTGTACTTTGGGCATAGCACAATGAAGTAAATAAAAGTATAAATAGGATATGTAATCTTCTCATTAGTTTCTTTAATATCAACGCTGCAAAGAAAGAGCGAATTACGATCAATCAGGTTAAGCAAAAATTAAAGATTTGTAACCATAAGGTTAGTTTACTGTTACAGTAGTGTTAAGCTAACTTGTAATAAGGAGACAATTTGGTAACATTAAAATTTGTGCATCTAACTGAGACTTTTCTGTTTAATTCCATACCAATTTATATATCTTGCATTAACTAAGAATTCAACTTATGAACTGGGAGCAATTATTATCCTTAAAACGCTTTGGAGACACCAATAAAAGACTGAGAAAAGAACAAGATGAAACCCGTTTAGGTTTTGAGGTAGATTATGACCGTATTATTTTTTCTTCAGAATTTAGAGGACTTCAAGATAAGACTCAAGTCGTTCCATTATCTAAAACCGATTTTGTTCACACACGTTTAACGCATAGTTTAGAGGTAAGTGTCGTTGGTCGATCTCTAGGAAGAAAAGTTGGAAAATTACTTTTAGAAAAACACCCACATTTAGAAAGCATCCATGGTTATAAAATGAATGATTTCGGAGCTATTGTTGCAGCAGCGGCTCTAGCACACGATATAGGGAATCCACCATTTGGTCATTCTGGAGAGAAAGCAATAGGTGCCTATTTTAAAACGGGTGATGGAGCACAATTTAAAACGCACCTAAAAGATAAAGAATATCAAGATTTATGTGATTTTGAAGGTAATGCAAATGGTTTTAAAATCCTTACTGAAAGTAGAGAAGGTAGAGAAGGAGGTTTAAGATTAAGCTACGCAACACTTGGGGCGTTTATGAAATATCCAAAAGAATCACTTCCCAAAAAACCATCAAACCACATTGCAGATAAAAAATATGGTTTTTTTCAGAGTGAAAAACAGATGTTTAGTGATGTGGCAACAGAGTTGGGTCTACTAAAACGAAGCGATAACGATTTAAGTTTTCAAAGACATCCGTTAGCATATTTGGTAGAAGCAGCTGATGATATATGTTACACAATTATAGATTTTGAAGACGGTATTAATCTAGGCCTCATTCAAGAAGAATATGCCTTAGAGTATTTAATAAATTTAGTTAGAGGCAAAATTAAAACCGAAAATTATAATGCCTTAAAAACTACCGAAGATCGTGTAAGTTATTTAAGAGCATTAGCTATCGGCACTTTAATAGATGAAGCAGCCACAATCTTTATGAAACATGAAGATGCGATTTTAGAGGGTAAATTTAAAACAGGTCTTCTTGATGTTAGCCAGTATAAAGCTCAGATTAAGGATATTATTGATATCAGTATAAAAAACGTTTACCAATCTAAAGAAGTGATTAATAAGGAAATTGCTGGTTATGAAATATTGAATCAGCTTTTGACAGCTTATGGAAATGTAGCGTTGCATTGTTTTGAAGGCAAACAATCAAATTATGATAAATTACTAAAAAATAATCTGCCTCAAACCGTCACATTGACAACGGATTCACTTTACAAAAATCTTTTAGCTATTTGCCTTTATGTATCAAAATTATCAGACACTAATGCAATGTTATTACATCAAAAATTGAAAGGTAATATTATCTAAATTTTACCGTTCATCGAATAAATTTGTATTTAAGCGTTAAATTGCGTTAATTTATGCAATAATAGATCCCCTTAAAATCTACCTTATGAAAAATAACATACTTGGTGGCTTGGTCATTTTCTTTGTTGTAGTGACTTGCCTTTTAATGATTGATGACATTTCTAGCACTAAGGAAGTAGAATCTAACTATGATTCTATAAGCGCAGAGCAAGCTGAAAACCAAACAGATTTAGTGATTATTGAGAACGAAGAGTAAATCTTCAATCTTAATTTTAAGAGCTTCTTCATCTAATTGCTGTAATTTTTGCAATTGACTAACTGTACCATGTTCAATAAATTGGTCTTCAACTCCTAGAATGCTTATAGTCTGTTTATAATTATTTTTATTAACGAAAGCTAAAACAGAACTACCAAAACCGCCTATAACAGTTCCATCTTCAATTGTAATAATGGCCTCATAGGTTTTACAAATTTCATGTAATAAATTAATATCTAGAGGTTTTACAAATTGCATATCATAATGACCAATGTCATTCTCTTTTCCTATATTATTTATAGCTTTTTTAACCACTTCAGCAATAGTACCAATAGAAAGTATTGCAATCCTATGTCCTTTTTTTAAGCAAATTCCTTTTCCAATTGCAATCGTCTCAAAAGGTTGTTTCCAATCTAAAACATGACCTCTGCCACGTGGATAACGAATGGCAATAGGAAAATCAATACCTAATTGAACCGTATACATTATGTTACGCAAGGCAACAGCATCTTTTGGAGCAAAAATCACCAAATTAGGAATACAATTTAAATACGCTAAATCAAAAATTCCATGATGTGTTGCTCCATCTTCACCAACCAAACCTGCTCTATCTAAACAAAAAATCACTGGTAAGTTTTGCAAAGCCACATCATGAATCACCTGGTCGTAAGCGCGTTGTAAAAAGGTAGAATAAATATTACAGAACGGAATTAAACCTTGAGTGGCCATTCCAGCAGCTAAGGTTACAGCATGCTGCTCTGCGATACCAACATCAAAAGCACGATCAGGAATTTCCTCCATCATATATTTTAAAGAACTACCTGTTGGCATTGCTGGTGTAATACCGATTATGTTTTTATTCTTTAAAGCGAGTTCTACAATAGTTTCTCCAAAAACATCTTGATATTTTGGAGCTTGCTGATTAGAATTAGATTTAACTTGAAGTTCTCCAGTTTTAGCATCAAATTTACCTGGCGCGTGGTATTTTACTTGATGCTCTTCTGCTTGCTTTAAACCCTTACCTTTAGTAGTAATAACATGCAACAATTTTGGTCCTTTCACGGATTTTAATCGTTCTAATTCTGAAAGTAATAATGGTAAATCATGACCATCCACAGGACCAGAATAATTAAAATTTAAAGCCTCAAAAATATTGTCTTGTTGTTCTGTGCCTTTTTTTACGTTGGTTAAATATTGTTTTAATGCACCAACACTTGGGTCTATCCCAATCGCATTGTCGTTTAAAATCACTAGTAAGTTTGCATCCGTAACTCCTGCATGGTTTAAACCTTCAAAAGCCATTCCACTAGCAATTGATGCATCACCAATAACAGCGATATGATGTTTGTCTTCTCCCTTAAGTTGCGAAGCAATTGCCATGCCTAATGCTGCCGAAATTGAGGTTGAGGAATGGCCAACACCAAAAGCATCATAATCACTTTCACTACGTTTAGGAAAACCGCTAATGCCATTAAGTTGCCTATTGGTTTCAAAAATAGTCTTACGACCAGTTAAGATTTTATGTCCATAAGCCTGGTGACCAACATCCCAAATTAATAAATCTTCTGGTGTATTAAATACGTAGTGAAGTGCAATTGTTAATTCAACAACGCCAAGACTTGCACCTAAGTGGCCTTCTTTTGTAGCAACGATATTTATTATGAATTCACGTAGTTCTTTGGCGAGTTGAGGTAAGTCTTCTGCTTTTATCTGACGTAAATCTTTAGGTACGTTAATATGTTCTAGAATTTTTTTCATAGACATACAAATGTACCAATTTGCGATTGTATATTTAATTGAAATAGAATTGTATTTTTACAATTATGATAAACCCATTTGACGACACTTATTTTATGAGAAAAGCGCTTCAGGAAGCTGAAGCGGCTTTTGAGAAAGGTGAAATTCCGGTTGGTGCAATTATAGTGGTTAAAGACCGTATTATTGCCAGAACACATAATCTCACAGAATTACTAAATGATGTTACTGCACATGCAGAAATGCAAGCGATAACATCTGCGGCAAATTTTTTAGGAGGAAAATATTTGACGGATTGCACACTTTACGTGACTCTAGAACCTTGCCAAATGTGCGCTGGTGCTTTGTATTGGAGCCAGATTTCTAAAATTGTATATGGAGCGTCAGATGAACAGAGAGGATTTGAAACCATGGGAACTACTTTGCATCCTAAAACAGAGGTTGTAAGTGGTATCCTGGCGAATGAAGCTTCAGAATTAATGAAGCGCTTTTTTATTGAAAAGCGAAATCTTAATTAAGAGCAAAAAAAACGCCCAACCATTATTGGTTGAGCGCTGAAACTTGTAAGATATATACTTATAATACCTGCACATTTGCAGCTACCATGCCCTTTCTTCCTTCTTCCTCATCGTACTCTACATTGTCACCTTCGCGTAATTCTACGCCATTAAGGTTTGACACGTGTACGAAGATGTCTTTTCCTGTTTCTTCGTTGGTAATGAATCCAAATCCTTTTGAATCATTAAAAAATTTAACTGTTCCAGTCATTATAATATAAATAAAAATTAAAATGCAAAGATAGTATATAAATTAATACGAATGTTAAGAAATTGTTTTTTTTAAAATATTGATAATCAGTAGTTCTTAGATTTCTGATTGTCTCGCATTTTATCTAAACTTTCCTTATTAATCATATAATCTTTTACGTCCTTACCTTTCCATCTGTAGTAAGAAAACAATGGGAAAACAACGAAAAATAAGCCAATGACACCAAAACCAATAAGTTTTTTTGAGTAGGCAACGTCTAAAGAAAAACCCAAAATAATGCTAGCTAAAGAAGCTATAAGTGCAATAAGTGTTATGATATGAATAGGTTTCATATTTATTTTTATCAATAATTCAATAGGTTTCGACTGCGCTCAACATGACGAATTGCATTATCTAAGAGGTAAAATTAATCAATTCGTGTCGGTAAGCCGTTAATAATTTTGATTTAGATACAAAACCATAATACTTATTGTCTTTAATGACGGGTAAATTCCAAGCACCAGAATCCTGAAATTTCTTCATAACATCTTGCATAGCATCTTTTTCATAAATAATATATGCAGGTGCTTGGTGCATAAAGGTTTCAACAGTTGTAGAATTATATAATGCCTGATCAAACATCACAGTTCTAATATCATCTAGTAAAATAATCCCAACAAATAAATCCTCCGAATCTGTAACAGGAAACAAATTTCTGCTTGATTTTGAAACTCCATTTTTGAGCATTTCGCCCAAAGTCATTTCAGGATGCAATGGAATGAAATCTTGCTCTATAACCGCATCTAATTTCATTAATGTTAAAACGTTATTATCCTTATCTTGTGTTAATAGCGCACCTTTTTCTAGAAGTTCTTTCGTGTAAATGGTGTGGTCTAAACCATTTTTGTTGATAATAAAAGACATAGAAGCAGTAATCATTAATGGCACAAACAATTCATAACCACCAGTGATTTCAGCAATTAAGAAAATAGCTGTTAATGGAGCATGAAGCACTCCTGCAATTAGACCAGCCATACCAATTAAAGTAAAATTTGCTTCTGAGACTGAAAAGCCCAATCCACAATTGTTAATCACTTTGGCAACCACATTTCCTAAAGCACTGCCCATAACTAAGGTAGGAATTATAATTCCACCAGTTCCACCAGCAGCAAAAGTTGTGGTCATTGCTATAGCTTTAAAAAGTGTGATTCCGAAAAGCAAACCTATTACAATCCAAATGTTGTCTAAATAAGGATCAAAAGGTGTGTTTCCTAATGCTTTAATATCATTACCTAGCATTAAATCGTTTATAAAACTAAAGCCCTCACCATAAAGTGGTGGAATAAAATATAACATCACTCCAATGGCTAATCCACCAATAATTAGCTTTTTTCTTGCAGACTTAAAACGTTCAAAAAACGACGTAATCCCAAAGTAAATTTTCGAAAAATAAATGGAAGCTACACCAGTTCCTATACCTAAAAGGATATAAAATAAAGTGTCTTTAATAGCGAACTTATCTGAAACCGTAAAGTTAAAAAGCACACTATCGCCTAAGAAGAAATAAGAAGTAATTACTGATGAAACCGAAGCAATTAAAAGTGGTAATAAAGAAGCAAACGTTAGGTCTAGACTAAAGACTTCAATAGCAAAAATAACAGCGGCAATAGGTGATTTAAAAATTGAAGAGATTGCACCTGCAGCTGCACACGCTATCAAAAGACTGCGTGTTTTTTTATTAATATGTAGTAATCTTCCCAGATTAGAACTTACTGCCGAAGCAGATAAGATTGCAGGACCTAATAACCCAACCGAGCCACCAAAACCAGCCGTTAAAGGAGCTGTGATTAAGGGCAAGTATATATTTTTTCGTTCTAAAATACCTTCGCGCTTAGATAATGAATATAATATAGTAGGAATGGCATGCTTACTTGGTTTTTTTGAAATGTATTTCACAAATAAATACACTAGAAAAAGACCAAAAATTGGTAAGATAAAATAGATACTGTTTTTAGAAAGAATAATGCCTTTTTCTAAAATTGCTTGGATGGTAAACGTTATATTTTTAATAGTCACAGAAACTATACCTGCCAATAAACCAATTACTAAGCTTAATAAAAACACAAAGTTTTTTTCTGAGATGTATTTGTATCTCCAAAGCAGTAAACGTTTATAAAACTTTGTTTTTGTTGGCATAGTTAAATCTAACAAAAAATCCTGCAAGAAGCAGGATTTTAATAGTTTAAGATTTTAAATTAAGTTTCAAGCTTAACGCTTCAAGTTGTTCGTCATCTATTGGCGCAGGTGCATCTATCATCACATCGCGACCTGAATTGTTTTTAGGAAATGCTATAAAATCTCGAATCGTTTCTTGGCCTCCTAAAATGGCAACTAATCTATCTAAACCAAAAGCTAAACCTCCGTGAGGTGGTGCTCCATATTCAAAGGCATCCATAAGGAAACCAAACTGTGCTTTGGCGTCTTCATCCGAAAATCCAAGATGTTTAAGCATTATGGCTTGTGTCGCTTTATCGTGAATACGAATTGAACCTCCACCAATTTCATTTCCGTTTAACACTAAATCGTAAGCATTGGCTTTTACTTCACCTGGCTTAGTGTCTAATAATTCTAGTTGTCCAGGTTTTGGCGAGGTAAATGGATGGTGCATGGCATGGTAATGACCAGTATCTTCATCTAATTCTAACAGTGGGAAATCAATGACCCAAAGTGGTGCAAAAACTTTAGGATCTCTTAAACCTAAACGTTCGGCTAACTCCATACGTAAGGCACTTAATTGCGCTCTTACTTTATTTGTGTCACCAGATAATACACAAACTAAATCTCCAGCTTCTGCTCCTGTAACCTCTGCCCATTTTGCTAAATCCTCTTGATTATAAAATTTATCTACAGAAGATTTAAAGCTTCCATCATCATTACAACGTGCGTAAATCATACCTAAAGCACCAACTTGCGGACGCTTTAACCAATCAATTAATTTATCAATTTCTTTTCGTGTATATGAGTTTCCACCAGGCACTGCAATACCAACGACTAATTCTGCATTATTAAAAATGCCAAAGTCTTTGTGTTGTGTAACGGCATTAAGTTCACCAAATTCCATCCCGAATCTAATATCTGGTTTGTCATTTCCGTATAAACGCATGGCATCGTCATAGAGCATTCTTGGGAATTTCTCTACCTCAACTCCGTTGACTTCTTTTAGTAAATGACGTGTTAAACCTTCAAACACATTAAGAATATCTTCTTGCTCAACAAAAGCCATTTCACAATCTATTTGTGTGAATTCTGGTTGTCTATCTGCACGTAAATCTTCATCTCTAAAACATTTTACAATCTGAAAATATTTATCCATACCACCAACCATAAGCAATTGTTTAAAGGTTTGTGGTGATTGTGGAAGCGCGTAAAATTCACCTTCGTTCATACGAGAAGGGACAACAAAATCTCGTGCACCTTCTGGTGTAGATTTAATTAAGTATGGTGTTTCAACTTCTATAAAACCATATCCTGAAAGATAATTTCTAACTTCTTGAGTGACTTTAGCTCTAAATATTAAACTTTCTTTTACAGGATTACGACGAATATCTAAGTAGCGATATTTCATACGTAAATCATCTCCACCATCGGTTTTGTCTTCAATGGTAAAAGGAGGAACTAAAGACGCATTTAAAAGCGTTAATTCTGAAACTAAAACTTCAATTTCACCTGTTGTAATATTTGGATTTTTAGAAGCACGTTCTTGTACTTTCCCTTTAACTTGAATTACAAATTCGCGTCCTAATTTTTGAGCTTGCTCTAGTAAAGCTTTTGAACTTTGCTCTTCATCAAAGTATAATTGAGTAATGCCATAGCGATCTCGTAAATCTACATAGATCATAAAACCTTTATCTCTTACACCTTGCACCCAACCGGAAAGTGTGACTTCTATATTGCTGTGCGACGCTCTTAATTCACCACAGTTGTGACTTCTGTACATAATAAAATTTTAATTTTGTCAATCATAGCTAATGCTTTGATGAATACGGATGCAAATTTAATCAACTTAAAGTATAAACAAATGAAAAGCCTCAACAATTGTTGAGGCTTTACTGCTGTTAATAAAAATTCACTAATTCTCTAAAATATGGTATCAATATTAGAAGCAGCTTATATCTTATACTTTTTTAAGTTTTAATCTATTAATTAAATAATATAAAACAGGAACAATAATTAAGGTTAAGAATGTAGCAAATGTTAATCCGAAAATAATTGCCCAACTCATTGGTCCCCAAAATGCTACATTTTCTCCACCAATATAAAAATTAGGATTAAACTCTGTGAGTAATGTTCTGAAGTTTATATTTATTCCTAATGCTAATGGTAAAAGCCCTAATATAGTCGTTATAGCAGTTAATAATACTGGTCTTAAGCGTGTTTTACCACCTTCTACAATGCTATCTAACAGTTGAGGTCTAGTGATTTTTTCTTTTTCGTCGAGATGAGCCTCACGTTTTTTTCTTGTAATAATTAGGTTAATATAATCAATAAGTACTATGGCATTATTTACTACAATTCCTGCAAGAGAAATAATACCAATCATGGTCATGAGGATAACAAATTCCATTCTAAAAATTAATAACCCAAACAATACACCAATTAAACTTAGTAATACCGAAATTGAAATAATTATAGGTGTTGTCGCAGAATTAAATTGCGCGACCATAATTAAAAAGATAAGCATAACAGCTATTAACAAGGCTTTACTTAAAAAAGCCATTTCTTTAGCTTGTTCTTCTTGCTCACCAGTAAAGTTTAGCGAAATGCCTTTGGGTACTTCAAAACCTTCGATGGCGTTTCTAATATTATCGTTGACTTCTGTTGCATTGTAATCATTTAAAACGTTTGAATATAGAGTTACAACACGATCTAAATCTAAACGTTTTACGGCACTAAATGTAGATGAGTTCTCTGCACTTGCAATTGCTGAAATTGGTACTTGTTTAATTTGGCCGCTGCTTTGATCTCTAAATGTTATTTTTTGATTTAAAAGCGCGTCTTTATTATAACGATATTCATCTTTTAATCTAATATTAATAGGATAATCGTCGTCTAAATCTTTGAAAGTAGAAATCTCTTTTCCGTAAAGTGCTGTTCTAAGATTGGCACCAATTTGTCCAGTAGAAACACCTAAACGTCTAGATTTTTGTCTATCTACAGCAACCAATAATTCTGGTTTACCTTGATCAATGTCTAGTTTTAATTCTTCAATACCACCAATGTTTTCTGCATTTATAAATGTTTTTAATGTATTGGCTGTTTCTAGAATAAGCTCATAATCATCACCTTTAATTTCAAGATTAATTGGTGAGCCTGTTGGTGGTCCGTCTGCAGGTTTATCAACTACAATCGTTACACCTGGATAACCATATAATAATTCCCTTACTTCTGTTAAAACGGTTTCTGTTTCTAAGCCACGTCTATCTTGGAATTTCACAAAATCAATTGTAATTCTCGCCTTATTTGGAGTGTTACCGCCTTGTTGACCTTGAGATGGATCAGCGGTTCCTGCACCAACTTGACCAATTACAGAAGTCACTAAAAAGCTATCACCATCTTCTTCATATTTCTTTAAAAAAGTCTCAATATCTTTTTCAATGACTTTAGAAATTTTATTGGTTTCTTCAATGTCAGTTCCGATAGGATATTCTAAAAATACAAACACTTGTTTAGCTTGTGTGTTAGGAAAGAATAATGTTTGAGGTGGAAAAACACCCATTAAAAAACCAGCTAAAAATAGCAATCCAAAAGTTCCTACAATAAAGGCTATAGGACGTTTTCCTTTTAAAGCAAATTTTAAAAAACGCTCATAACGATCTTCTAATCGGTTAAGCATACTTCTCTTGTCTTCCTTTTTAGGTACCACTTTCATGTAAAGTGAAATCAACATTGGGTTGATAACTAAGGCTACAAATAAAGATGAACTTAATACAACTATTAGCGTAATAGGAAGCCACTTCATAAACTCTCCCATAATACCTTCCCACAAAATTAATGGAAAAAAGGCTGCCAATGTGGTTGCGGTTGAAGCAATAATTGGCATAGCAACTTCACCAACACCGAGTTTTGCAGCTTTCATTCTTGGGTAACCTTCATCCATTAAACGATAGACGTTTTCTACGACCACGATACCATTATCTACAAGCATCCCAAGTGCAATTACCAATGAAAATAACACCATAGTATTTAGGGTCACTCCAAAGAAACTTAAAATTGAAAATGATAAAAACATGGATAACGGAATAGCTATACCAACAAATAAGGCATTTCTAAACCCAAGGAAAAAATACAACACCATTACAACCAAGATAACACCTAAAATGATGCTATTTTCTAAATCTGAAACCATAGTTCTGGTATCATTAGACTGGTCGTTAGTTTTAGAAATAACAAGACTGCTTGGGAATACTTCTATTTTTGCTTTTTCTATAATTTTATCAATCTCCGTAGAAGCATCCAATAGATTTTCTCCACCACGTTTTTTTACATCTAACATCACTACGGATTCTAAATACTCACGTGCGTAGCTCTCTTTTTCCTGCTCTTTAAAGTTAACATCTGCTATGTCTCGGAGATAAACGATGTTGCCTTTTTCTTGTTTTACAATAATGTTTGCAATTTCTTCTGCGTTATTAAACTCGCCAACAACACGTACATTTCTTCGTACTCCGTTTTGAAGAATATCACCACCAGAGACGCTCATGTTCTCAAAGGCAACGGCATTTTCAATATCAGTAAAACTGATTTGAGAAGCTTCCATTTTATATAAATCGACTGCAATTTCAATTTCTTTTTCTTGCATTCCTCTAATGTCAACTCCCGAAATTTCTGGTAATTCTTCAATTTCATCTTCTAAATATTCTGCATATTCTTTAAGCTGATTCATAGAAAATTCACCCGAAAGATTAATGTTCATGATAGGCATCATTTCAGAAAAATTCATTTCCGTAACGCTAGGTTCTGTTGGTAAATCTGTTGGGAAATCACTATCTGCCATAGCAATATCGACTTTATCTTTTACTTTTTGAAGCGCTTCAGAAGGAGAGATATCAAAACTAAATTCTATTTGAATACTGGAGAAACCTTGTATAGAATTTGATGTGATTTTATCAACTCCAGTTATTGCATTTATTTCTTTTTCTAGTGGTTTTGTAATCAATTTTTCTACATCTAAAGCAGAGTTTCCTGGATAAGGTGTTGCTACATAAATTTGAGGAATATTAATTTCTGGAAAATTTTCTCGTGGCATCGCCATATAAGACGTGATACCACTTAATACGATAATGAATGTTATAACTGCAATAGTCATACGATTAGAAATCGCCCAACTAGATAGTTTAAATTCTTTTAATTTTTGGTCGCTCATAACTCTTGGTTTATTTTGCTATTGTGACAGTCTCGTTATTTTGAACTAATTTGGCTCCTTTATCTATAATAACATCTGAAGCTTTTAAACCTTCAGAAATATAAGATTGGTTGTTAAATTCTTTACCAACAGTAATCATAGTTTTGGCTACTTTTTCCTTACCATCTTCCTCTATTACTGTGTAAACAAAAGTGTCTCCTTTACTATCTTTTTGAATCGTGTAAGATGGAATTACAATACCATTAGCTTTAAAATCATTAATTTTTACATTAGCCAATAAATTAGCTTTTATGTCTCCTTCTTTATTGTTTATATCAACTCTAGCTTTAAAACTTCTGTTGTTTGGATTAATAAAATTACCAACCTGAGAGATTTTAGACGTCATATTTTTATTAAGTGAGGGAAAGGTAACTTCTACCTCAGTGCCTTGCTTTATATCTGCTAAAAAGCTTTCTGTAATTTCAGTTTCAAGGTAAACCTTACTTAAATTAACAACTCTTAAAAAAGGCATTTGTGGATTTGCTAACTCACCAGCTTTAGCGAAAACTTCATCAATAGTTCCAGAAAATGGCGCTCTAATTTTCATCTTATTTGCTTGAGAATACAATGAATTAAGATTATTTTCTAAACCTTCTTTTTGTGCTTTGGCTTGAAGGAATTGCATTTCGCTTCCAATTTTTTGATTCCAAAGGCGTTCTTGTCTTTCAAAAGTAGTTTTTGCTAAATCTACTTGAGTTTTAAGTTGCGCTATATTGTTATTTAATACACTTGCATCTAGTTGCGCTAAGGTTTGCCCTTTACGAACGCGTTGCCCTTCTTTAACGTATATTTTGGTGATAGTTCCTCCCATTTCAGGATGAAGTTCTACACTTTTATCAGCTTTTACAATGCCTTGTACTTCTATAAAATGCTTAAACTCTTCTTCTACAGGGTTTATAATAGTGACAATAGTTAAGCGTTTTGTGGTATCTAATTCTGAGATTTTAGATTCCACCAATTTCAGTTTAACACTTAGACTGTCAATCTGTTTTTTAAGAGTTATTTTTTCCGTATTTAAAACCTCTAGATTTTCAGATATTTGAGGTTCATTTCCGCAAGACACTAAAATGATACTTAATGTTAGTAATGGAATTATATTTTTCATTGTAATTGGTGTTTCTTGGCTGATTAATTTTTTGGTATGTCGTTTAAAACGGTTTCTAATTCTGCTTTTGAATTAATAACATCGAGCATAGCTTGTAATAATTCTTGCTGAGCAGTAAATAATTGAATTTGCGCTTGTCTTAGCTCAAAACTAGAGCTAATGCCTTCAAAAAATTTAGTTTGGTTCTTACTTTCAATGCGTTTAGCAAGTGCTAAATTCTCTTTTTTATTTTCGTAATCTTCAATAGTAAATTGATAGTTACTTTTTGAAGAAGCAATCTGGAGTTTAATGCGCTGTTCGGTTTCCGTAAGTTCCGTTTGTGCTTTATCCAAATTTATTTCAGCACGCTGTGTTGCTGCCCTTCGCATACCTGAACTAAAAATCGGAATATCGAGGCTAAGTCCAAATAACGCAGACCCAAACCAATTTTGATCTTTATTAAAAAACGAAAAGTCATCCTCAAAAGCAGAATAACCACCATTAAGGAAAGCATTAAGCGTTGGTAAGGTTTTACTCTTTTCTAATTTTAGAAGTAAAGCTTTGGATTCGGCATCATTCTCTGCGATTTGATAATCGATGGTGCTTAACGGATTGGATTCAGCCTCAAGAATGCTTAACGAAATATTTTGCTGTGTTAAGCTCTCCAAATTATCTGTTAAAGTAAGCGTGTCGTACACATCTAAACCTAACGTGATGTTTAACATTTGATACGCGAGCGTTTTAAGTCTATTGGTATTATTTAAACCACTTTTTAATCCAGATAAGGTAATTTGAAGTTGCTCTACACTTTCTTCTTCCCCAAGTCCGTTCTCGTATATTTTTTGGGTTTCGAAAAGATTTTTTTCTATTATGTCAATATTGCGCTCTAAAATATCAATGCTTTCTTTAGCCAAAAGTACATTCCCGTAAGCCTCAATAACAGCTTTTCTTACTTCTAAGTCTGTTTTTACTTTGGCATTTTTAGATATTTCTAAAAAGACTTTTGCAGATTGTAGCCCAACAAGGTAAGAGCCATCAAATATTTTTTGATTTAAGGTAGCAAAAGCGGTTGCAGTTTGCTTAGTACCAAAAATAACTTCGGCAAATTCGCCTGGTTGTCCACCAAAAAATTCTGCTGGTATAACTGAGACCTGTTGTCTTAAGAAATTTTGATAGTCGATTCGCGCACTTACTTGAGGTAAACCGCTAGCTGTAGTTTCCCATTTTTGTTGTTTTGCAGCTTCTATATCTCTTGCTGCATTTTTGGCTGTTCTATTATTTTCTAAAGCATAATCAATAGCTTCTTGTAAACTGAAACTAGTTGGTGAATCTTGGGCAAAGCCAAAACTAAAACACAGTAGAAAAATGAAAATTGATAGGTTTTTCATTTTATTAATGGTTGGTTTTTTGTTATAAATTGATTTAAAATGGCAACTCCTTTATCTGTACAAATACCTCTTAAATGATATTCTAAATAATTATCCATTAGCATATTCATTGAAAAGATTTTCAAAGGAAATAAATCAGTATCTTTTATGGCAAGCATAGAGTTAAAGTAAATACGTGTAATAAACTCTACGTTTATGCTATTTCTAAACAAACCTTGTTTAATGCCTCGACTTAAATTTTCGTTTACACACTCGTGCATAACTTCAAACTGTTTTTGCTTAAGTGTGGCATAAATTTGCGGATAATACTTTTGAAGCTGATACTGAGGCGATGATTTTTCGTCCTTAAGGTGCTCCATCACAAAGCGTTTAATATCGTAAAGCTCTTCAATAGGGTTTTTGTTAAGTGCACAAATACAGTCTATGCCGTGAGAAATCAACTCAAATAATTGCATTGTAGTTACTTCTACAAGTTTTGTTTTATTGTCAAAATTCTGATAAATCGTCTTTTTAGAAATACCAATAGCATTGGCGATATCATCCATAGTAACGCTCTTAAATCCAAAATTTAAGAATAACTCTGTTGATTTTAATATTATCTTTTCTCTCATATTTGTAATCCATGAAAATGGATATCTTACTAATTGAAAATTAGTTATGCAGGTTGCAAATATACAGATGGAAACTTTAAAAACCAAAAAAGTTTCCATAGTTTTAGTGATTATTTAACATAAGTAACATTAGCTTAAAATGTCTTTAAAGATTATTTTTGTTTATGCAAAACATTGAAGCGTATCAAAAGTCTTTTATCAATTATTTAGAAGATTTTGCAGTAGACAAAGAGCCTAAAAATCTCTACGAACCCATAAACTATATTTTAAAACTTGGTGGTAAACGTTTACGGCCTGTGTTAACTTTATTGACCGCTGAGATTTTTGGTGAAAATGCCATAAAGGCAATGAGTGCCGCCCTTTCGGTTGAGGTATTTCATAATTTCTCGCTTGTTCATGACGATATTATGGATGATGCACCCTTGCGACGCGGACAAGAAACAGTGCATGAGAAATGGGACTTAAACACCGGAATTCTATCTGGTGACGCTATGCTAATTATGGCATATCAATTGTTTGAGAATTATGATTCAGATATATTTCAGGCTTTAGCAAAGTTATTTAGCAAAACCGCTTTAGAAGTTTGTGAAGGACAACAGTATGATGTGGATTTTGAAACACGTAATGATGTCACTATTTCGGAATACCTTAGGATGATTGAGTATAAAACTGCGGTTTTGGTTGGTGCAGCTATGAAAATGGGAGCTATTATCGCGAAGGCTTCGGCCGAAGACCAAAATGCCATTTACGATTTTGGGCGTTATTTGGGAATTGCATTTCAGTTACAAGACGATTATTTAGATGCCTTTGGAAATCCTGAAACTTTCGGAAAACAAGTAGGTGGTGATATTCTGGAAAATAAAAAGACCTATTTATATCTTAAAACGCTAGAATTAGGTTCATCTAAAGAACAATCTGGTTTAATTGAAAACATGAATACTAATTCGATAAGCGCTGATAAAAAAGTAGAAGTTGTAAAACTACTTTTTAATAGTTCTGGAGCTTCTGAAGCGACTCAAGATGCTGTAAAAAACTATACTAATAAAGCGTTTGACGTATTGAAAGATTTAAACATATCCGAAGATAAGAAGCAAGTACTAAGATTATTTGGCGAACAATTAATGAACAGACGTGTCTGATGTCTTTACCTTCCAATTTTGAAGATTTAATAACCAGAGCTAATGTATTAAAGTTATACAAAAAGCTTATAATTCAGCTTAATAAAGATTTATTATTGGCCAATGTAGATTTAGAATTTGATGAAGAAACTTTGCCAACGAGTTTAAAACTGATACTTCAAGACATGGTATTTAATCTTATTCAGAATAAATTTTCAGAATATTTAAATTTACTTTATATCGTCGATGTTTCCGAAATTAAAATTAGGTCTATTGATGGTGATGATACTTTAAAACTGTCGGAAGATGTTACGTTTTTAATTCTTCAGCGCGAGTGGCAAAAGGTTTGGTATAGAAATAAAAAAAGGCCATCCTAAGCTTTCTGGAGGGAAGAAAGCTCAAAGCGCCATGCATCTCTGTAAAAGAAACTATTATAGCATTCAAAAAACCTTAACATTTTTAAATTTTAAAAGACTCTAATGCTATCTGTCTTAGTAAAAATCCCTTTCTCTGGGAAGGCTAGGGTTGGCTTTATATATTAAAACCAAAACCTAACAAAAGGCATCCAAGCTTGGTTTTGGATACTTGTACCTTCATCATATAAAACATCATATCGTACTCCAAAAGTTACATTACCACTTCTGTAACCTAATCCTAAAAATAAAGCTGGGTACCAATATTCGTCATCAGCATTGTTTACAAACTGTTCATCAAAGTTTCGACTTACATGTAATTGCTCAAACTCGGTTGATACTTGAAGATTTTGGTAAGGACTAAAAAGACCAATAGCACTTGCACCTAAAACTGTAGATTTAAAAACATCGCGTTGCGAACTGTATTGAAAATTTAAACCTACACCAGCAGACACATAAGTATTAAATGTATAAATTGCGTTTGGTGCCAATGCACCACTAAAAAAGCCATTACCCAAATTTAAACCAATGCCACCACCATACCTTACATTTTCCCAAAAATCTGATTTGTTATCTGTACTATTTTGAGAAAAGGACGATGCGACAAATAAGCACATTACAAAGCTAGAGATAATTGTTTTTTTCATTTCTGTTGAGCTATATTTCATCATATTACAAATTGTTGTTTTCTAATTGTTATAAATATAATAAAACGACAGCTATTTTTAGCAAAAGTTGTATTTTTGAATAAAGTTTGTTGAAATTACAACATCTCATAAAAAGTAATGGATAAATATTCCTTTCTCAACGCAGCACATACAGCATACTTTGCTGATTTATACGAACAATACCTTAAAAACCCTGATTCTGTAGAGCCTAGTTGGCGTGCCTTTTTTCAAGGTTACGACTTTGGTTCTGAAAATTATGGAATGGAAGGCGAAATCATTGAAGGTGTTTCTGCACAGATACCAGAACAGCTTCAAAAAGAATTTCAGGTTTTAAATCTTATCGATGGTTATAGAAATAGAGGCCATTTGTTTACCAAAACAAATCCTGTTAGAGCCAGACGTAAATATGCGCCAACGCTAGAAATTGAAAATTTTGGTTTATCAAAAAATGACTTAAATTCTACATTTTCTGCTGGTGAAATCTTGGGATTAAATTCGGCTACGCTCCAAAATATTATAGACCATTTAGAACGTATTTATTGCAATTCTATTGGTGTTGAATACATGTATATAAGAAAGCCTGAAGAAATTCAGTGGATTCAGAACAAACTTAATATAAATGATAACCATCCAAAATTTTCTTCGGAGGATAAGAAAAAAATATTAAGAAAATTAAATCAGGCCGTTTCTTTCGAAAACTTTCTGCACACCAAATATGTAGGTCAGAAAAGATTTTCATTAGAGGGAGGCGAAGCGTTAATACCTGCATTAGATACGTTAATCGAAAATGCTGCTGAGCGCGGAGTAAAGGAATTTGTAATGGGCATGGCACATCGTGGTCGTTTAAGTACCTTAACAAATATATTCGGAAAATCTGCAAAGGATATTTTCAGTGAATTTGATGGCAAGGATTATGAGCAAGAAGTATTTGACGGTGATGTAAAATATCATTTAGGGTGGACTAGTGATCGTACAACAGATTCTGGTAAAAAAATAAACTTAAATATAGCACCAAACCCTTCGCACTTAGAAACTGTTGGAGCAGTTGTAGAAGGAATTACCAGAGCAAAACAAGATGACAAATATTCTGATGACCCTTCACAGGTTTTACCAATAGTGGTGCATGGTGATGCTGCAATTGCTGGTCAAGGCCTTGTTTATGAAGTAGTACAAATGGCGCAATTAGATGGCTATAAAACAAATGGAACTATTCATATTGTAGTCAATAACCAAATCGGTTTTACGACAAATTATTTAGATGCACGTTCTAGCACATATTGTACAGATGTTGGTAAGGTGACCCTCTCACCTGTATTACATGTTAATGCGGATGATGCTGAAGCTGTAGTGCATGCAACCTTATTCGCATTGCATTTTAGAATGAAATTTAAGCGCGATGTTTTTATTGACATGTTAGGTTATAGAAAATACGGACATAACGAGGGTGATGAGCCTAAGTTTACACAGCCATTATTATATAAAGCTATTGCAAAACATAGTAATCCAAGAGATATCTACGCAGAACGTTTGATTTCTGAAGGGGTAATTGACAAAGGCTTTGTTAAAAAAATAGAAAAAGAGTACAAAGATCAACTAGAAGAAAAACTTGAAGATTCTCGTAAGATAGAGAAGACTGAAATCACACCTTTTATGCAAAATGAATGGGTTGATTTTAATACTGCAGATGAAATTAAAATGATGGAGTCTGTTGATACGACATATTCTAAGGAAGGGCTTAAAAAAATTACAAAGGGAATTTCTAACCTTCCAAAAGACAAGAAATTTATTAGAAAGATTCAACGTCTAATAGAATCGAGACAAACCATGTTTGATGAGAATAGGTTGGATTGGGCAATGGCAGAGCATTTAGCCTACGGTTCTATTTTATTAGAAGGTAATGATATTCGTTTCTCTGGTCAAGATGTAGAACGTGGTACATTTTCACATCGACATGCTGTTGTAAAGGTAGAGGATAGCGAAGAAGAAATTATTTTGCATAATACGCTGAGCGCTAAACAAGGACGCTTCTTCATATACAACTCTTTGCTATCAGAATACGGTGTTGTAGGTTTTGATTATGGTTACGCTATGGCAAGTCCTATAACATTAACGATTTGGGAAGCTCAGTTCGGTGATTTTAGTAATGGAGCGCAAATAATGCTAGACCAATACATTTCTGCTGCAGAAGATAAATGGAAGCTTCAAAATGGTTTGGTTATGCTCTTGCCTCATGGTTATGAAGGTCAAGGTGCAGAGCACTCTTCTGCGCGTATGGAGCGTTATTTACAACTATGTGCGAAAGACAATATGTTTGTTGTAGATTGTACGACTCCTGCAAATATGTTTCATGTGTTACGAAGACAAATGAAAGCTGATTATAGAAAACCATTAATTGTACTTACACCAAAGAGTTTATTGCGTCATCCTCAAGTTGTATCTACTGTAGATGAGATGGCAAATGGAAGCTTTCAAATGTTAATTGATGATGAGAATGCTAAAGCTGCAAAAGTAAAAACTTTAGTATTTGTTACAGGAAAGTTCTATTACGATTTATTAGAAGAAAGAGAAAAGTTAGAGCGTGATGATATTGCATTTGTAAGATTGGAGCAATTATTTCCATTACCAGCAAAAGATATAAGAGCGACTATTAAAAGGTATAAAAATGCTGATGATATTGTTTGGGCACAAGAAGAACCAAGAAATATGGGAGCTTACAGTCATTTATTAGTGCATTTAACTGAAGCAAGAACATGGAGAGCAGCAAGTCGAAGACCTTACGGTGCACCAGCAGCAGGTAGTTCTGTGCGTTCAAAAATTAGGCATCAGCAAGTTATAGATTACGTTTTTGATAAGACCAAAAACAACCAGAGATAAAAATAATATAAGTCAAATTAGAGCTTAAATAAAGATAAAGCCCATGATTTTAGAAATGAAAGTGCCTTCGCCAGGCGAATCAATTACAGAAGTAGAAATTGCAGAATGGTTAGTAGAAGATGGTGACTATGTAGAAAAAGATCAAGCCATAGCAGAAGTAGATAGCGATAAAGCCACTTTAGAATTACCAGCCGAATCAAGCGGAACAATTACCTTGAAAGCGGAGGAAGGTGATGCTGTAGAGGTTGGAGCTGTAGTATGTCTAATTGATACAGCGGCAAAAAAACCAGAGGGTGACGCTTCTAGTAAGGAAGATGCTCCGGCAACTTATGAAGGTGGTGATGAAGGTGGAAATGGAGAGCATGTAGCGCAAGACCTAAAAAAGGAACATGAGCAAACACCAAATACAGGAGAGAAAGCACCAAACCCAGCTAAGGGTACTTATGCTTCTGGAGCTACAAGTCCGGCTGCAAAAAAGATTTTAGCTGAAAAAGGTATAGATTCTAAAACAGTAAAAGGAACAGGTAAGGATGGCAGAATTACAAAAGATGATGCTGTTAATGCTGTCCCTTCTATGGGAACTCCAACTGGTGGAAATAGAGGTACATCGCGAAGTAAAATGTCCATGTTGCGTCGTAAAGTAGCAGAGCGTTTGGTTGAAGCAAAAAATACAACGGCGATGTTAACCACATTTAATGAGGTTGACATGTCACCAATATTTGAGTTACGTAAGCAATATAAAGAAGACTTTAAAGCAAAGCATGGAGTTAGTCTTGGATTTATGAGTTTCTTTACTTTAGCAGTAGTTAGAGCATTAAAAATGTATCCTGCAGTAAACTCTATGATAGATGGCAAAGAAATGTTGTCTTACGATTTTGTGGATATTAGTATTGCGGTTTCTGGCCCAAAAGGCTTAATGGTTCCTGTAATTAGAAATGCAGAACATTTATCTTTTAGAGGAGTAGAATCTGAAGTTAAGCGTCTAGCGATAAAAGCTAGAGATGGTAAAATTACAGTAGATGAAATGACAGGAGGAACCTTTACCATATCTAATGGAGGTGTTTTTGGTAGTATGTTATCTACACCAATTATTAATCCACCTCAAAGTGGAATCTTAGGAATGCATAATATTGTAGAACGACCTGTAGCTATTGATGGTCATGTAGAAATAAGACCAATTATGTTTGTAGCCTTGTCTTATGATCATAGAATAATCGATGGTAAAGAATCGGTTGGTTTCTTAGTAGCAGTGAAAGAAGCTTTAGAAAATCCAACAGAATTGTTAATGGATAATGATGTTAAAAAAGCTTTAGAAATGTAATTACTAAAATTATAAAATCAAAAAGCGCAATTTTAAGAAATTGCGCTTTTTTTCTCCTAACTAACAAGAGAGACTAACTAAAATTAACTAAAAAAAATTCATTGCGATATTTGCTGATATTACGATGATGGAACTTACAACAAGTAGTACCATAAATATCTTATCTCGTTTGGTTGTATTGTCTTTCATAGTTTCCATAAAAATTCAATTTTTAAAAAAAGCTCTGAATTATTAGCTAACTCAGAGCTTCCAAGATTTACCTTGAGGTATTGATTAATAGCTGATGTAAAATTGCAACTTATTATAATACCATACTATACGTAACCTTACGTATATTTTGTTTGCATATATGTAAAAAGGCCTTGAACAGATGTCCAAGGCCTACCCCTAAGAACTAATTGATAGCTCGTTATTAACCCTTAATTAATAACAATGAACATCTCGCAATGAACACTTGCGTAAAGGTCTAACATAAACTAATACCATACTATACGTAACCTTACGTATATTTAAAAAAAATGTTGATTTTCTTTAGTCCATATTAATAGACTATTAGGGATTTTCTCAATATTCAGCTTTCTTATCATATTGCTTTTATGCTTTTCTACAGTTCTTCTAGAGCAAAATAATTTATCTGCGATTTCGGATGCTGTTTTATTTTCGGCAATAAGTTTAAGAATAGTTGTTTCGGATTTGGTAAGTAATTTTAGTTCTTCGGGTGCTTTACTAATCTCTATATAAGATATAAGTTCAGGACTAAAGTAAGGTAACCCTTTAATAACGGAAGCTATACACATTTCAATCTCATCTAGGGTAAACTCTTTTAATACGTAACCATAAACTCCTAGAGATTTAGCTTTGTTATAAAGAACTTCATCTTTTTCAAAAGTAATAAGTATAATCTTGGTTTTCAACTTAGCCTCATTACATTTCTCAGCAATTTCTAAGCCTGTATAAAAAGGCATTTTAATATCTAGGATTGCAATATCAGGAACATGAGCTTTGATTAAAGCCAAAGCCTCTTTTCCATTTTTAGCACTTGCCAAAACGTTAAAATTTTTTTCGTTCAAAAAATCACGAAGCCCTTTAAGAATTAAAGGATGATCGTCTGCAATGATGATGTTAGGGTTCATTTTGCTATTGTTCAACTAATGACTAAAGGTACTAAGAAACTTTAATACTTAAAATGGTATTACAATTTTAAGTACAGATATTTTTTTTCATAATCAATAATTCCTTTTCCTTTTTTTAGAATATCTGCACCAATAATACCATCTACGGGTTCTGCATTATGGTTTACGAGTCCGGTATTAACGTGCGATAAATTAAACAAAATTAATGCAACTCTATTTTTTTGCCATTTACCAATCCTTAAATTATTTGAATTGGAAATCTTGGTCATCATATCAGATGCACCAGCGCCAACGGCCTTAATTTCAGAATCTTTTACCTTCAAGTTAAAACGTTCAATAGCTTCAAAGCCTACACAACTGCTAGAAGCTCCTGTGTCTAAAATAAACTTACCCTTAATACCATTAATTGAAGCTTTAATTTCAAAGTGATTGGTTTTAGTGAGTTTGAGTTTTATATTTGAATACCCTTTATTCAAAAGAAAATTTTTTAACATTTCCATTATAAGAATTTGTGTAAAGATAACTCTAAACAATTATTTTTGTAAAATGATTATTACAGATACGCACACCCATCTATATAGTGAGGCTTTTGATGAAGATAGATTAGAAATGGTTCAAAGAGCCATTGATGCTAATGTGAAACGATTTTTTATTCCTGCAATAGATTCTACTTACACTGAATCTATGTTTCAACTCGAAAAAGATTTTCCTGATAATGTTTTTTTAATGATGGGACTGCATCCAACGCATGTTAAAGAGAATTATAAAGAAGAATTAGAACACGTAGAAGTCCAATTAGCTAAAAGAAAATTTTATGCTATAGGTGAAATTGGTATTGATTTGTATTGGGATAAAAGAACATTAGATATTCAAATTGAAGCTTTTAGACATCAAATAAATTTAGCAAAACAGTATAAACTTCCTATTGTTATTCACTGTCGAGAAGCTTTTGATGAAATTTTTGAGGTTTTAGAACAAGAAAAATCAGATGATTTATTTGGCATCTTTCATTGTTTTACTGGAAACGTTGAACAAGCGAAACAAGCGATATCCTATAATATGAAATTAGGAATTGGTGGAGTTGTGACCTTTAAAAATGGTAAAATTGACCAATTCATCAATCAAATAGACTTAAAACATATTGTTTTAGAGACAGACTCACCATATTTAGCACCAAAACCATATCGTGGAAAACGAAATGAAAGCTTCTATATATATAAGGTATTAGAAAAATTAGCCGAACTTTATGAAATTACTGAACAAGAGGTTGCTCAGGTTACAACAGAAAACTCAAAAGATGTATTCGGAATATAAATGAAACAAAATCCAAACATATTATTAATATATACTGGTGGTACCATTGGTATGATAAAAGACACTTATACTGGTGAGTTAAAAGCATTTGATTTTAAAAGTTTACTAGATAAAATCCCAGAACTTCGCCTTTTAGACTGCAATATTGAAACGGTAACCTTTAATAAACCCATAGATTCATCTAATATGAATCCTAATTATTGGGCAGATACAGCTAAAGTGATAGAAACTAATTATAAAAAATTTGATGGCTTTGTTGTCTTACATGGAAGTGATACGATGAGTTATTCGGCTTCTGCACTAAGTTTTATGTTAGAGCATCTTAGTAAACCTGTAATATTTACAGGCTCCCAATTGCCAATTGGAGATTTGCGCACAGATGCTAAGGAGAATCTTATTACTTCTATACAAATGGCATCATTACAAAAAAATGGTTTGCCAGTAATTAGAGAAGTTGGTCTTTATTTTGAGTATAAATTATATAGAGGTAATAGAACTACAAAAATAAATGCTGAACATTTTGAAGCTTTTGAATCGCTTAACTATCCTCATTTAGCGGAATCTGGTGTACACTTAAAAGTAAATAACGAATATTTATGGCAACCTAAATCAAAAAACAAGTTGATTGTTAGAACAGAAATGGATACTAATGTTGCCATTTTAAAATTATTTCCTGGTATATCCAGACCAATTTTAGAGGCCGTTTTAAGAAGTCAGTTAATAAAAGGGTTAATTATTGAGACTTACGGTTCTGGCAATGCCACGACAGAATCTTGGTTTATTGACCTATTAAAAGAAGCTATTCATAAGGGTTTATACATTGTTAATGTTACGCAATGCGCAGGTGGGAGCGTAATTATGGGCCAGTATGAAACAAGTTCTCAATTAAAGGCAATTGGTGTCATTTCAGGAAAAGACATAACAACAGAGGCTGCCATTACAAAATTAATGTATCTGTTGGGAGAGAATATAAGAGCAAAAGACTTTAAAAAAATTTTTGAAACTTCTTTACGAGGCGAAATGTCTTAAAAATAGTGCGATAAATTTTAGGGTTTAAAGTTTTTTTTGTTAATTGGTAGTCTGTAATTTTTACATAAAATTTACAGAGAGGTGGCCGAGTGGTCGAAGGCGCACGCCTGGAAAGTGTGTATACTCCAAAAGGGTATCGAGGGTTCGAATCCCTTCCTCTCTGCTGATATTTTACGCTAGAGTTATATATTTTTTTTATCTTTAACACTTTAACTAATAAAATTAAGATTAAGAACAATGAAAAGACTATTTTCTATCCTCGCCATTACATGCTTAATGGCTATCGGAACTGTTAACGCCAATGCAACGACATTAGCGACAACCACAGCAACTGTAACAAGTGTAACTCAATCAGAACCAGCAGCAGCTGAAGAATTGAGTTTCCATCAAGAATTAAAAAAGCGTTTTATTGAAGGTGGCCCAGGCTTTATGGGAATTGTATTATTATGTTTAATTCTAGGTTTAGCAATTGCTATCGAGAGAATTATCTTTTTAAACCTTTCAACAACAAACACTAAAAAGTTAACCCAAAATGTAGAAGATGCCCTAAATTCAGGTGGTATTGAAGCAGCTAAGGAAGTATGTAGAAATACAAAAGGACCTGTTGCCTCTATATTCTATCAAGGTCTAGACAGAGCAGACGAAGATATTGATGCCGCAGAAAAAGCTGTTGTAGCTTATGGTGGTGTACAAATGGGACAATTAGAAAAGAACGTTTCATGGATTTCGTTATTCATCGCTTTAGCACCAATGCTTGGGTTCATGGGTACTGTAATTGGTATGATTCAGGCTTTTGATAAAATTGAAGCAGCTGGTGATATGCAACCGTCTTTAGTGGCAGGTGGTATTAAGGTAGCACTTTTAACAACAGTATTCGGTCTTATTGTAGCGATTATACTTCAGATTTTCTATAATTATATTATTGCTAAGATAGACAGTATAGTCAATGATATGGAAGACGCATCAATCACATTGATGGATTTATTAGTAAGACACAAAAAATAAAAAATAATTATGCACAAAATATTAAAAATAGTAGCTGCTCTAATCGGTCTTGCTGGTATTGTTTTCTTAGTCCGTATTGTGGCTGCTGGAGATGATGCTATTAAAACAGGTGAAGAAGCAGGTCTTGTTGATCCAATGGCTTGGGCAGCATACATTATATTAGGACTAACTTTAGCATTTGTGATATTTTTTGTTTTAAAAAATCTATTCACAAATTCAGCTGGTCTTAAGAACACACTAATAGGTGTTGGAGCTTTTGCAGTTGTACTCATCATTGCTTATGTAGTATCTGGTGGAGATACAACTCCATATAAGAATGGAGATGAGATGGCTACGTCCGCAGAATCAACACTAGTTGGTGCAGGCTTAGTAGCATTTTATATTCTACTTGCTGTTGCAGCGATATCTATGGTATTTGCAGGAGCTAAAAAAGTAATCAATAAATAACAACGTATGGCAAAGAGAGCAGCACCAGAAGTAAATGCAGGATCAATGGCTGACATTGCCTTCTTATTACTTATTTTTTTCTTAGTAACAACAACAATTGAGAAAGACAAAGGTTTATTAAGAAGTTTGCCACCTATTGATGACACTGAAGTTGAACCGCCAATTATTAAACAAAAAAATCTGTTTACGGTACTTATAAGCGGTGACAACCAATTGCTCGTGGAAGAAGAGTTAATGGAATTGAAAGACCTAAGACAGGCAGCAATAGATTTTTTAGACAATGGAGGAGGTACAAATCCAGCAGGAGAACGTTGTGATTATTGTAAAGGAAAACGCTTAAACTCAGAGCAACATGGTGACAGAGCTTCTTCTGATCATCCTGAGAAAGCAATTATCTCAATGAAACACGATAGAAACACCTCTTATGAAAAGTACATGGATGTACAAAATGAGTTGGTAGCAGCCTATAATTTCTTGAGAGAACGTGAAGCGACAAGACTTTATAAAAAGTTCTATCCAGATGCTGACAAAGTATTTACTGCAATGTTAGAAGAGAAAGAAAAGAACCAATTTAGTAAGGACGAAAAGCTTAATGAGCGTATTGAGACTATTAAGTTATTATTCCCAATGAAATTGTCTGAAGCAGAGCCAGATAAAAATTAAAAGAAACAAAATTATGTCTAAGTTTAATAAAAATAAAGGGAAAAATGAATTGCCAGCAATTTCAACGGCTTCCCTCCCAGATATTGTATTTATGTTGCTTTTCTTTTTTATGGTTGCAACCGTAATGCGAGATAGTTCTTTAATGATTGAAAACCAATTGCCAAGTGCAGACCAGGTGGAAAAACTTAAAAAGGACAGAACTGCATTTATTTATGCAGGTAAGCCAAGTGAAGCATTTAAGAAATTTGGTGATGAGCCTCGTATTCAGTTTAATGATGCTTTTATTGGTGTGGAGGATGTTGAGGCTACTGTAAGAGCAGCACAACAAGAATTAATTGAAGAATTACAGCCAAAATTTGTTGTAGGTCTAAAAGTTGATAAAAATACACACGCAGGTTTGGTATCTGATATCAAGCAAGAACTAAGAAAAGCTAATACATTGAAGGTTATGTATATTGCAAACACTAAAACAGATCAGTAATAACATTCTTAATTTTATAGATAAAACGTCCTGAGTAATCAGGACGTTTTTTTGTACCAATAAACTCAAAGATTTCGTAGATTTATAATATGAAGTTTTACCCATTACTTTTATTGGTTGGATTAAGTTATTTTGGCTTTTCACAAAGTAACACTACTAATAAATCAAAATTGTATAAAAATTATAGAGAAGATCAATTTTATGCCTCTATAACTTATAATTTACTCAATTTTAAACCAGAAGGTATTAATCAAAATGGGTTTTCATCTGGATTTCATTTCGGTTTCATAAGAGATATGCCTATAAATGAACAACGCGATGTAGCTATTGGAGTAGGCCTGGGTATATCTACAAACTCATATAACCAAAACTTAGTGATCTCTCAAATGAATAATGACGTTACCTACGATATTATTGACGAAAGTGAGGTTAATGTATCAAAAAATAAGTTTACGACCTATTTAGTTGAAGTTCCATTAGAATTTAGATGGAGGACATCTACAGCAATAGACTATAATTTTTGGCGTATTTATTCTGGCTTTAAGGTGGGTTACTTACTTTATAATTCTACAAAGTTTAAAAGCGCTGCAGGTGATGAAAAGTTATCTAATTTAAATGATTTTAATAAGATTCAATATGGGTTAACCTTAAGTGCTGGTTATGGCACTTGGAACTTTCATTTATATTATGGACTAAACTCAATTTTTGATAATTCTGCAAAGCTAGAAGGTAAACAGATAGACTTAAAATCTTTTAAAATAGGATTGATGTTTTATATTTTATAACCAGTATTTTAAGAATATTAACTGCGGAAATAGCCCTACAAATAAGCCAATAATTAATTCTTGATCTGTATGTGCTTTAAGATGTAAGCGCGATGTAGCAACTGCTCCAAGAATAATCATCATTAATGCAATTGTACCATTAATGTTTATTTGATAATGAATGCCAATTGCAATGGCGAACATAAAAAAACCAGAGGCTGCAATCATATGTATGCTAGCTTTTACTTTGAATATTGCCAAAATAAAACACGCCAATGTAGAACATAGGATTCCTAAGAAAAAATAGTACAGTTCAATAATCTCATTAGATGTTAAAACGCGCAAAAGAATTAGTACTGTTATTATACAATTTATGAATAAAGGAATTAGGCGTTCTTTTGTACTTTTTAAATAAATAGAATCTACCTTATTTACAGTTCTAAGCAAAAAGAATAGGAGTATAGGTAGTATAATAGTAAGTATAATTATAGAAAAAATCTTTGCTTTAATAACTGGCTCAGGTATAAAACGTGGTGTTTTAGAAAAGTAAAAAACAACACCTAGAAGAGGCATTATTAGCGGATGAAAAACAAACGAAATGCTTTTTAAAATAAAATGCTTCATCCAACTGCGTACTTAAAGTTCCTTTCTTAAACGTGCTACAGGAATATCTAATTGTTCTCTGTATTTAGCAACGGTCCGTCTTGCAATAGGGTATCCTTTTTCTTTTAATATTTTTGAAAGCGCTTCATCAGTTAAAGGTTTCTTTTTACTTTCTTCTTCAATAACTGTTTCTAAAATCTTCTTAATTTCTCGAGTAGAAACCTCTTCACCTTGATCATTAGTCATTGACTCAGAAAAGAATTCTTTTATGAGTTTAGTCCCATAAGGCGTATCTACATACTTGCTGTTAGCAACTCGTGAAATGGTAGAAACATCCATTTCTATTTCGTCAGCAATATCTTTTAAAATCATAGGCCTCAGATTACGCTCATCACCAGTTAAGAAGTACTTTTTTTGGTAATTCATAATAGAACTCATGGTTACAAATAACGTCTGTTGGCGCTGTCTTACAGCTTCAATAAACCATTTGGCGGCATCGAGTTTCTGCTTAATAAACATTACCGCATCTTTTTGAGACTTAGACTTCTCCTTACTGGCTTTATAACCTTTAAGCATGTTATTATATTCGCGAGACACATGCAGTTCTGGTGCGTTTCTGCCGTTCAATGTCATTTGTAATTCTCCATCAACAATTTTAATGGCAAAATCTGGTACAATATGTTCTACAATTTTATTGTTACCAGCATAAGAACCACCTGGTTTGGGATTTAATCGTTCTATTTCTTCAATAGCATTCTTGAGTTGTTCTTCGTTAATACTGAATTTGTGTAGTAACTTCTTATAATGTTTTTTGGTAAATTGTTCAAAGGCTTTATCAATAATGCGAGTTGCCAATTCTACATCTGGATGCTGTTCTTTTCTGTGCAACTGAATGCTAAGACATTCTTGCAAGTTGCGAGCGCCAACACCTGCAGGATCTAATTGATGTACTATTTGCAGTACTTTTTCAATATCGTCTTCACTTGTAAATACATTTTGAGTAAACGCTAAATCATCTGTAATATCAGATAATGACCGACGTATATAACCGCTTTCATCAACGCTACCAACTAGAAAATAAGCAATTTCTTTGTCTTGCTCAGAAAGCCTAAATGTATTTAATTGGTTTATTAAGTGTTGCGTAAACGAAGTTCCGGCAGCATAAGGCACACTTTTATCATCGTCATCTGCACTATAATTATTGGCTTGTGTACGATATTCTGGGATTTCATCGTCGCTGAGATATTCATCTATATTTATATCGTCAGCCTCAATAGTTTCACTATCATTATAGTCTTCAGAATTATCAAATTCGTCTAAGTTATCTTCAGCACTTTCATTTTCTTTACCAGTATCTAACGCTGGATTTTCTTCCAGTTCTTGCTTTAAACGTTGCTCAAAAGCCTGCGTTGGCAACTGAATCAACTTCATGAGCTGAATCTGCTGAGGTGATAGCTTTTGTGAAAGTTTAAATTGTAAAAACTGTTTTAGGGCCATAAATTTTTATTGATTATAAATGTAGTAAAACTATTTGACTAATTTAACCATTAAATTACTGTCGCTCTGATTGAAGTTGAAGCATTTATACAGTTAATTGTTTGTTATTTAAACTTATACATAGTTTGGGATGTGCTCAGTTAGATATTTGTCTATACTAAACTTAAAACTCGGCATTTTGAGGTGTCCTAGGATAGGGAATGACATCTCTAATGTTTCCCATTCCCGTAGCAAACATAACTAAACGCTCAAAACCTAATCCAAATCCAGAATGAACAGCTGTCCCGTACTTACGCAAATCTAAATACCACCATAATTCTTCTTCAGAAATATCTAATGCTTTCATTTTTTCTTTTAAAACATCTAATCGTTCTTCACGTTGAGAACCTCCAACCATCTCACCAATACCTGGAAATAAAATATCCATAGCTCTAACAGTTTCTCTACCTTGATCATCCGGTTCATTTAAACGCATATAAAATGCTTTAATATTTGCAGGATAATCAAATAATATCACAGGACATTTAAAGTGTTTCTCTACTAAAAAGCGCTCATGCTCAGATTGTAAATCTGCTCCCCATTCATTTATAAGATACTTAAATTTTTTCTTTTTATTAGGCTTGCAATTTCTTAGAATATCGATTGCCTCAGTATAACTCACACGTTTAAAATTATTGTCTACGACGAACCTAATTTTATCAATTAGGCTCATCTCGCTGCGTTGTGCTTGAGGTAAACTTTTCTCTTCGTCTTGCAAACGCTTATCTAAAAATTCTATGTCTTCACTATTTTTTTCTAGTACATAGCGCAAAACTGACTTCATAAAGTCTTCAGCCAAATCCATATTGCAAGCCAAATCCATAAAAGCAACTTCTGGCTCAATCATCCAGAATTCTGCTAAATGGCGCGTCGTGTTAGAATTTTCTGCTCTAAAAGTTGGACCAAAAGTGTAAACCTTTCCTAAAGACATAGCATAAGTTTCAGCTTCGAGCTGTCCCGAAACGGTTAGATTGGTTTCTTTACCAAAGAAATCTTTCTTGTAGTTTACTGAGCCATCTTTATTTAATGGTGGATTTTTTGCATCTAAAGAACTCACGCGAAACATTTCACCTGCACCTTCAGCATCACTACCAGTAACAATTGGTGTATGCATATAATAGAATCCGTTATCATTAAAATACTTGTGTACTGCAAAAGATAATGACGAGCGTAATCGCATAACAGCGCTAAACGTATTTGTTCTTGTTCGCAGATGCGCATTTTCTCTCAGGAATTCAAATGAGTGCTTTTTTGGTTGAATTGGATAGCTTTCAGAATCTGAATCTCCTAAGATTTCTAATGTTTTTACAACAATTTCAACAGATTGCCCTTTACCTTGACTTTCTACTAATTGACCCATAATAGCAATTGCAGCTCCTGTGGTAATACGCTTTAAAAGCGCTTCGTCAAAGTTTTCAAAATCTACAACGCACTGCACATTATTTATGGTAGAACCATCATTTAAGGCAATAAAGCGGTTTGCTCTAAAGGTTCGTACCCATCCTTTTACGGTAACATCTTGTAAGGCTACATCTTGCGAGAGTAATTCTGCTACGGTTATTGTTGTCATTTTTTTGAATTATTTGAGGTGCTAAGATAATTGTTATTCTTTATTTTTTGTATGGTCTTCAGTATCATCTTCTGACGGAATAATATTAATTGAAGGCTTTCGTAAAACTTCTTTGTTTGCAATGTTACGCTCTAATGATAATAGTAAAGATGGCAACAGTAATAAATTTGATAGCATCGCGAATAGCAAGGTGATAGATACTAATGCTCCTAAAGCAACGGTACCACCAAAACTCGAAATTGTAAAGACTGAGAACCCGAAGAATAATACAATAGACGTGTAGAACATGCTTACACCAGTTTCTCTAAGGGCGGCATAGACGGATTTTTTAATTTTCCAGTTATTGGCTTGTAACTCTTGTCTATATTTTGCTAAAAAGTGAATGGTATCATCCACAGAAATACCAAATGCGATGCTAAACACTAAAATGGTAGAGGGCTTTATGGGCACACCAAAGTAACCCATTAATCCTGCTGTCACTAAAAGTGGTAATAAATTTGGAATTAATGATACAATAATCATCCTAAAAGAACGAAATAAATAGGCCATAAATAACGATATAAGAAATATGGCAAGTGCTAGAGATATCACTAAATTTCTAACCAAATACTTGGTGCCTTTTTGAAAAACCAAGGCCTTGCCAGTCATAGTAACCGTATAACGTTCTTGTGGAAATACTTTGTCTATTTTATTTTGAAGATGTTCTTGAATACGCTCCATCTTATCTGTACCAATATCTTTCATAAAGGTGGTGATGCGTGCATACTGACCTGTACTATCCACAAAATTCTTCAACAAATCTACATCTGATGATGAGTTTTTGGCGTACGATAAAATAAAGCTATTTTCTTGGCTTGTTGGTAATTGATAATATTTAGGATTACCATTATAATAAGCCTGTTTACTATACTTTACTAAGCTCACAACAGAAATGGGTTTAGAAAGTTCTGGTGTTTCTAAAATTAATTCTTCAATTTTATCGATACGTTTTAAGGTCGCTAATTTCATTACTCCCTTTTTACGTTTGGTATCTACCATTATTTCTAATGGCATAATACCACTAAATTCATCTTCAAAAAAGCGAATGTCCTTAAAGAACTCTTTATCTTGTGGCATATCTTCAATAAGACTTCCAGAAATTTTTATCTGGTTCATACCAATCATGCTCCCAATAATTAACAGAAATGCTGTAACGTAAATGGTAATTTTTCGGTGCTTTACCATACGCTCCATCCAATTAACAAAACCACCTATCCAACGTTTATTAAGATGTTCTAAATGCCTTTGTTTTGGGTAAGGTAAAAACGTGTATATAATAGGTATAACGAGTAAACACAATATAAATATGGCCAGAATACTTAATGAGGCTACAATACCAAATTCCTTGAGTAATGTGCTTTCGGTAAGAATAAATGTAGCAAAACCAGAGGCCGTAGTAACATTGGTCATCAGTGTAGCATTACCAACTTTAGTGATAACGCGTTGCAAGGACTTTACTTTGTTGCCATGTAATCTTACTTCGTGCTGATACTTATTGATTAAGAAAATACAGTTTGGTATGCCTATAACAATTATCAACGGCGGAATTAACGCTGTTAAAACAGTAATTTCATAACCCAATAACCCTATAATCCCAAAAGTCCACATCACTCCAAAACAAACCACTATAAGCGAAATAAATGTAGCTCTAAATGACCTAAAGAACAAAAAGAAAATCAGTGAGGTTACAAAAAGAGCAGCACCAATAAAAACAGGAATTTCATCTATAATATTTACAGAATTTAAGGTGCGTATGTAAGGCATACCAGACACCCGAACATTGAGCCCAGTCTCGGTTTCAAATGTTTTAATTTTTGTTTGTAAATGGTTTATTATAAAATCTTTTCTAACAGAAGTGTTTACAATATCCTTTTTAAGATATATAGCAGTTCTTATGGTTTTGGTTTCAGCATTAAATAAGAAGTTATCGTAAAAGGGATATTGCTTAAAAAGTTCATTTTGAAGCTGTTCTATTTGCGCATTATTAGTAATAGAATCTTTTATAAACGGCTCTAAATCGAATTTCTCGTTTTGAGTATTCTTTACTAATTTCTGAAGGTCCTTAATTGATAATACGGTTTCAATTTCATCGAAAGACTTAAAGGATTCCGCAAGTGCATTCCATGCGTTGAGTTTCTTAACTGTAAATAAACTTGAATCTTTTACACCAAGTACAATGAGGTTACCTTCTTCACCAAAAACTTTCAGAAAATCATTGTAGGTGAGATTTACTTCATGGTCGTCTGGTAACATGTTAGCCTCAGTATGGCTAAAACGCATGTGTTTCCATTGCATGCTAAAAAACACAGTCGCCAATATAATGGCAATGAGTATAAAGATTTTATTACGTAAAATTAATCGCGCAACAGCTTCCCAAAATCCTGTGGTTAAAAGTTTAAACATGCATTAAAATAAATAAGTCGCAAAGGTAGAAAAAAGCTAAGGATTTGTTGGTGAATTTGATTGGAATATAACAGCGATTACAACGAAATATTAAAGGTGAACTTAAAGGCGATGTTATCTTCTAAGTTAGGTAAGTGGTAGGCACCATAACGATATGCAAAACTCAATCCAAAACCAAAAAAAAGTTTGTTGATTTCAAAACCAGATTCTGAATAGAGTTTTTCAAGCGTACCAAATTGAATGCCTTGATGCCTGTTTATACTATTCATATCGCCAATTGCGTATCTAGAAATTAAAACCAATTGCGGTTTAAATCTGTCTGAAATATTAAATGATTTAAAATAATGCTTCAATTGTAGGGTAGAAAACTTATCGCTAAAAAACTCATTGAAATACATCGTCTCAAAACTATTTAAGCCTGCAACAGAAAAGCGCTGCAAAATGGTCTCTTTGGTAATATTATTAGGATACGCATGGTACAAATGGGTTAATGGTGTTTCTCCACCGGCAATGCCAGCAACTAATGTAATATTGGTGATGGCATCATTTTTATGGTTGAATTGCTGAATCGTCCTAAAATCTAACTTTGAAAAGATAAAATCGCTACCAATAACAGATCTAAACCCTTGAGTAAGTTGAAGTGTAAATTTTGGATAACCATCTTTAATAGGCACAACTTTATCTTCAATTACATCAAAAGTGCTGAATGGGCTCCATTGCAGACTCACTTTAGCTGTACTCACATTAAAATTTGAAAAACTTTTATCATCTAAAACAAAATTGTACTGATACGTTGGGTCTATTTTACTTATGGCAAGTTCAGTTTCAGAAAGTAGGTGATTAGAGACACGATGCTCTAATGAGATAGATTTTGTAATATGCTTATGAAATAAATCTATGTTTAGTAAGCGTGGCTCAAAAAAAGTAAAAAACCGTTTATCTGTTAAAAAATTAGAACTTCCCGTTTCAGATAAATCATCTGTATACGCAAGGTTTAACCATGTATTGGTTTGTTCATTTAATCTGAGGCCACTGCCAATCTTGTATTTAAATCTACGATCCTTAAACCCATATACCACATAAGAATTAATACGAAACCATTCTGAAAATCGGTCATTAGTAACACCACCAAGACCTGTTCTAAAACCTTCGTATTGATTAAATTTTACGAGATAGCGTAAATCTAAATCGAAGAATCCAATGGGTAAAAAACCATTACCAATATTTTTCAAAAATTCTGATTTTCTAATAGAATCTTGAGCAATCTCTGTAGTATCCTTTTCTTTAGGATTTTGGGAATAGCCATACGTTGCTAGAAGAAAAACGAAAACAACAGGCAGGCATTTTAGCATTATAAATTTTAATTAAAAAAAACATCCCAAACTTTTTGGGATGCTATAGTTTTGTTACAAGACTAAATAGTCATAATTTCCTTTTCCTTGACGTCTAGAATAGAATCTATTTTCTTAACGTAAGTATCTGTGAGTTGTTGTACATCTATTTCGGCGTTACTTTGAAGATCTTCTGAAACATCGGTTTTCTTAATCTCATTCATTGCATCTTTACGTGCATTTCTTACTCCTATTTTAGCGTCTTCAGCTTCAGCTTTAGCTTGTTTAGCTAAATTTGTACGCCTTTCTTCTGTTAAGGGTGGTACATTTATAATTACCATCTCACCATTATTCATAGGGTTAAAACCTAAGTTAGCGAACATAATACCACGTTCAATTTCTTGAAGCATACTTTTTTCCCATGGTTGTACAGATATCGTTCTACCGTCTGGAGTATTAACATTTGCCACTTGGCTAAGTGGTGTTTGAGATCCGTAATAATCTACCATTACACTTCCTAACATCGCTGGACTAGCCTTACCAGCTCTAATGTTAACTAATTGTTTTTCAAGATGTTTAACAGCAGAATCCATAGATTCTTTTGTTGTGTCTACTATAAATTTAATGTCTTCATCCATAATTATATAATTTAATCTACAGTTATCAAATTCTAAGCCATTATTTTAAATATTTACTACCGTACCTATATTTTCACCAGAAACTACCTTTAGTAGGTTACCTCTTTTATTCATATCAAAAACGATAATAGGTAATTCATTTTCTTGGCTCAATGTAAATGCAGTTGTATCCATTACTTTTAAACCTTTAAGCAAAACATCTTTGAAAGAAATATAATCAAACTTAACAGCTGTGCTATCTTTTTCTGGGTCGGCAGTATAGATACCATCCACACGAGTTCCTTTTAAAATTACATCGGCTTCAATTTCTATAGCGCGTAAAACAGCTGCAGAATCTGTAGTAAAGTATGGGTTACCTGTTCCACCTCCAAAAATCACAACACGGCCTTTTCTAAGATGACTCATCGCTTTTCTTCTAATAAATGGCTCTGCAACTTCATTAATCTTTATGGCTGTTTGCAAACGCGTCTTCACATCAGCGTCTTCAAGTGCATTTTGTAATGCCAAACCGTTAATTACTGTGGCCAACATGCCCATATGATCTCCTTGAACGCGATCCATACCATTCATTGCACCAGCAACACCTCTAAAGATATTACCACCACCAATAACGATTGCTACTTCTATACCTAAATCGGTAATCTCTTTAATATCAGTAGCATACTCCGATAAACGTTCTGGATCTATACCATATTGGCGGCTTCCCATTAAAGCTTCACCAGAGAGTTTGAGCAATATTCTTTTATATTTCATTAGACAATTTTAATGTTGTTTTGAAAGTTGAACAAAGCTACATAATTATTAGCAGGTGTAAAAGTGAAAAAATTGCTAAAAAAAAGCCTCTCTCCCGATAGCTATCGGGATGAGAGGCTTTTTGTATAATTTTTGCAGAATTATATATTATCCTACTGTAGCTCTTTTAAAACCAGTAACTGAAACGTCACCATAAGTCTTCACATAGTCTGCAACAGTTTGCTTTTCGTCTTTAATAAACTTCTGATCTAATAAACACTTTTCTTGATCTAGAGTTGTATTGTCAGAAATAAAACGCTCCATTTTACCTGGTAAAATTCTATCCCAGATTTGCTCTGGTTTCCCTTCAGCTTTTAATTCTGCTTTTGCAGCATCTTCTGCAGCAGTAATAACATCTGGAGTTAATTGTGCCATAGAGATGTAACTTGGTACATTCTTTAAGGTCTTACCCAAACGTCCTAATTCGATATTGTCTTTTTCAATCACTGCTATACGTGCTTCAGTTTCTGATGCAATAAATGCAGGATCAAAATCTTTGTAAGATAAGGTTGTTGCTCCCATTGAAGCGACTTGCATTGCTACATCTTTTACTAAAGTTTCTACGTTATCTACTTTAGCAGATAAGCCAACTAAAGCAGCGATTTTATTAATATGAACATATTGCCCAACGTAAGGTGCATCTAACTTTTCAAAAGCAGTAATGTCTAATTTTTCACCGATAACACCAGTTTGTTCTACTAGTTTTTCAGCAACAGTCATGCCTCCAAAATCAGCAGCTAAAAAGTCTTCTTTTGTATTAGTGTTTAATGCAACATCTGCTAAATCGTTAGCTAATGCCACGAACTTTTCGTTTTTACCAACAAAATCAGTTTCACAACCTAATACGATTGCCACACCAGAAGTATTATCTGCGTTTATTTTGGCAACAGCAGCACCTTCAGAAGAATCTCTGTCAGCTCTTTTCTCTGCTACTTTTTGACCTTTTTTACGTAAAACTTCGATTGCTTTATCAAAATCTCCACTAGCTTCAACTAGTGCTTTTTTACAATCCATCATGCCAGCACCAGTTGCTTGTCTAAGTTTATTTACTTCTGCTGCTGTAATTTTTACAGTATTTTCCATAATTTTTAAATTTAAAAAAGTCGAATAATCAGTTTTCTTGTTAGAAAAGAATTAAACGACTCTTGAATATTTTCTAAATGTTATTTATTCTTCTTCTTGAGCTGCTGCAGGTGCTTTTTCAGCTTTTTTAGCAGCTGGTTTTGCCTCCTTTTTAGCTTCTGGCTTCGCTTTAGCTTTTACTTCTGCTTTTGCCTCAGTCTTAGCTTCAGGTTTGTTTGATTTAGCTTCTTTCTCTGCGCGCTCTGCTTTTCTTTCGTTTAAGCCATCTGCAACCGCAGATGTAACGATAGATAATATCTTATCAATAGATTTTGAAGCATCATCATTAGATGGTATTAAATAATCTACTTCGCGTGGGTCAGAATTTGTATCTACCATCGCAAAGATTGGAATATTTAATTTTTGAGCTTCCTTAATAGCGATATGCTCGCGCATAATATCAACTACAAATAGAGCACCAGGCAAACGTGTCATATCTGAAATAGAACCTAAATTCTTTTCTAATTTTGCACGCTGACGATCTACTTGTAAACGTTCTTTTTTAGATAAAGAATTAAATGTACCATCTTTCTTCATTCTATCAATCATAGCCATTTTCTTAACGGCTTTTCTAATAGTTACGAAGTTAGTTAGCATGCCGCCTGGCCAACGCTCAGTAATATAAGGTTGGTTTACAGCACCTGCTTTTTCAGCGACGATGTCTTTAGCTTGTTTTTTTGTAGCAACGAATAAAATCTTCTTTCCAGATGCGGCTATTTTAGCTAATGCTTCAGAAGTTTCATTAATTTTTGCTGCTGTTTTGTAAAGGTTAATAATATGGATACCGTTACGTTCCATATAAATGTAAGGCGCCATGTTTGGGTTCCACTTACGTGTGAGGTGACCGAAGTGTACACCTGCTTCAAGTAATTCTTTTACTTCTACTTTGTCCATTTTGTAATAGTTTACGTTCTGTTAATTAGCAATGTTTAAGTGGTTTCTGCCAGAGCAGATCGCCTCAAACATTTAGATGCTAAACCTTTCGTCCTAAATTTATTTCAGGATCTTTTTAAATCAATTCCGAGTCTGTTTCAGAATCTTTTAAATAAAATAAGATAATTCAGAATCCGAAATCCCGATAGCTATCGGGACAGATTCTGAATTAAATGTTGATTGGATATTAACGTTTCGAGAATTGGAATTTCTTTCGGGCTTTTTTCTGTCCGAATTTCTTTCTTTCCACCATACGTGGATCTCTAGTTAATAGACCTTCTGGCTTTAATATCGTTCTGTTTTCAGGATCTAACTCGCACATTGCACGAGACAGACCTAAACGTATTGCTTCTGCCTGGCCGGTGATACCACCTCCATATACGTTAACAGTAATATCAAAGTTGCCATCATTGTTAGTCAAGGCTAAAGGTTGGTTTACTTTATACTGAAGTGTTCCAGTAGTAAAATAATCCGCCATGTCTTTTTTGTTCACCGTGATTTTGCCTTTTCCTTTGGCAAGGTACACACGAGCAACAGCCGTCTTTCTACGGCCAATTTTGTGAATTACTTCCATTAGTTAATTTCGTTTAATTTCATTGTTTTTGGCTTTTGCGCTGCATGAGCATGCTCAGTACCATTAACAACAGTTAAGTTTCTAAAAAGAGCTGAACCTAATTTATTTTTAGGTAACATTCCTTTAACTGACTTTTCTACTAATCTGCTTGGGTCTTTCTCAAACAATTCAGTAGCTGTCAGGCTTTTTTGACCACCTGGATAACCTGTGTGACGGATATAACTTTTATCTGTCCATTTGTTACCAGTTAAGTTGATTTTTTCTGCATTGACAACAACTACGTTGTCACCGCAATCAACGTGTGGCGTAAAATTAGGTTTATGCTTGCCCCTTAAAAGTATTGCTACTCTTGAAGCTAAGCGACCTAAAGTTTGTCCTTCAGCATCCACTAAAACCCACTCCTTATTAACGGTAGCTTTGTTAGCAGAAACTGTTTTGTAGCTTAATGTATCCACACTAATTTGATTTATATTCACGCTAAAAAGCGCAAAAGATTAAACATTTCTCTCTAAAAAAGAGTTTGCAAATTTACGATAAACTATTGGATTACCAAACCTTGTGAAAGGTTTTTTTAGAATGAAAAAGAGATATTTAGATGAAAATATAATCTTTCAAAAAACTATCTAAATTTATAAAATTAGTCAAAGACTAGTCAACATAAATTGTTGGATTTGGAAAAAATGCTGCAATAGCAAACCACATACTTGTTACGCTATGCGCATTATTTAACTTTTGTCCAACTCTTGGACCTTCAATAGCTTCACCAAACATGTTCCATTTATTACCCTCGTTATCTTCAAAGAAAGTTTCTGAATCATTGTAGTTATAAGTAAAAGTTAAATTACTCAGCGAACCATTTATTTCAAATGCTACTATTAGGTTGTCGTCTCCTATTACTAAATAGTCTGTATCAAAATAGGTATCTCTAATGCTCTTGCCATTTACAAAATCGGAAAACTTATACACTTTTGATTGTGTATCTCCTAAAATTGCAAATACACGTTGTTTATTTGGAAGCTGTGGGTTAAATATTTCAGGAGGGAATAGAAATAAATCATGGTTGGTTTTATATGGACCATATGGATATGTCCCGTAAGGTTTATTAAATCCTGTTTCTGCTGTCAAAACTAAAGAATTAGGGAATGAATTCTTCCACGTTTTCCATGTAGTTTCAACAATTGGGAGGATTTCAGGTACACCTCCTATTAATTCACCGTTTACACATTCTTGTAAAATTTGAGACCAATTACTATCGGTTTCTCTATCATATAAAATTAAATTACTATTGTAGAGTAAGCCAGAAACACCGAAAGTAGAAAAAGCATTACCTGCTTGGCTTTTCCAAGCAAATGCCGTGCCTGTAAGTGGGCAATAATTAATTGTAGTGTTGGTAGCATCTATTCTGTCGTTTACAATTTCGTGCCAATCTAAAATATAATGAGGATATGCTTTAAATACATTTCCTTCTTTAATTCCAACGATTAACTCATCGTCCGTTAGAAAATTAACGTCAGTTGCATTTATAAATACTGGATTGTCAACTGAGGGTATGCCATCTTTTCCTGGTCCTCCATCGTTGATGTCGCTGATTGGGATGGACCATATATTTTCAGGAGAACCACCATCATCGTCGCTACTTCCCATTGTGCCGTCACCAGAACTTGAAGCTTCACTAGAACTGCAGTTTGAAATACAGACACATAATGTTGTAATGAATAAATATTTAAGTATTCTCATAGCGTTTGGTTAATTGTAAAAATCTCTTATTTAGTAAACAAGTTATACAAATATCTTCTTACTAATGTTTTTATTGATAATTATTAAATATCATTAGCCAAATAGAAAAGGTTCTTCAATAGTTTTATTTAATGATATATTTCTATTTTTTTAACTAACGTCATGGATAATCTAAAAATATAATATAATGAAAAACAGATAGTTAGTATTCTTCTGAGACTAAAATACTCCTAAATAGAATGAATTGCTCTAAACAAGAACCTAGTTTTTAGACGAAAAACCTATAAATGCTTACAAAAAATCACCAAAGACCTATTTTGTGGCGCGTTCTAATCTATCGTTTATGGATTTACCTAATCCATGATTTGGAAATTTTTCGGCAATAATGACATCTAAATTCATTTTATCTAATTGATGTAAAATATTGTAGAGATTTGAAGCCGACTCTGATAAATTACCTTTTTCCGATAGCGCCAATTGTATATTTATATGTCTATTTTCAATTTTATTTTGAAACGTAATCACTCCTATCCTTTGATTTTTCCACGCATTTATTGAATCTAGAATACTATCTGTAAGTATCGTTTGCGTCTTTGGAGCATAATGACGCTCTAACATTCCTGGGGCATCTGGATTCACTTTCTTCTTGTTCAATATGGTAATCTTACCAACAACGGCTTCAATATCTTCCATGGCCGTAGAACCTAAACGATAGATTATGGGCTCATCGTTTTCAAAGCCAATAATTGTAGATTCGATGCCTTTTTTACAAGCTCCACCATCTAGTATCATTTTAATTTTATGCTTAAAATAAGTTTCCACATGCTTAGCTCTGGTTGGACTAATACTACCGAATGGATTCGCACTTGGTGCAGCCAAAGGAAACTCTAACTGATTTAAAAGCGCCAAAGTCGAAGGATGATTTGGAATACGAACCGCAACTGTATCTTTTCCTGCGGTTATTAAATCTGGAATTATAGCTTTCTTTTTTAATACTAAAGTAATTGGGCCTGGCCAAAAGGCTTGAGCCAATAATTTTGCTTTTTCTGGAAGGTGTTCTACAATTTGTGATAAATAATCTATAGAAGGAATATGCACAATAAGCGGATTAAAAAACGGCCGTTGCTTCGTTTTAAAGATAGACTTTATTGCTTTTTCAGAATATATATTTCCGGCTAAACCGTAGACCGTTTCGGTTGGTATAGCAACGATTTGTTCAGCATTTAAAAGTTGAACAGCTTTAGAAATATCTTTAGAAATAATAGTCATAATTTTAGTATGACTGCAAAGCTACTTCAAAAACAAATACGGTTATGCATTGAGTTGTTTATTTTTCTTCTCCTCTTTTTGCTGTATTAATGCATAAGCAAGTATGGCCATTTCAATTCCTAGAATGGCGATTTTTGCTTTTTTACTTTTGGTTAAGGCGCTAGTAAAACCTAATACTTTTGTAATAATCATAATGGTGTTTGTTAAATTTAAGCGTTATCTCTTGGTTGGTGAATTTCTCTTCTGTCTTTTAGCTGATGGTTGATGTCTCTTCCATCCGCTTCTCTTTTATTGATAGCGTTTTCAGAAATACTTGTTTCTTTTTTTTCTTCTTGTTTGTTGAGTTTTTGTGAATTCTTATCCATGATTGTGGTTTTTTAAATTATGAAACAATTTAGAAATAATTCATTGATAGTTTTAGCCTGAATAAAATAATCGTTGACTTGTTTGAAAACAGAAGACTTCTAATGCGCCTCCAACCAATTATCTCCAATATCTAAATCCACATCTAAAGGTACATCCATTTTGTAAGCGTTCTCCATTTCAGTTTTGATAAGCGATTTCATAGCTTCGAGTTCTGGCTTATAAACATCAAACACCAATTCATCATGCACTTGTAGAAGCATTTTAGATTTGTAATTGCCTTCGTTGAGTTTATTATAAATATTAATCATGGCAATTTTAATAATATCTGCTGCGCTACCTTGTATTGGTGCATTTACAGCATTACGTTCTGCACCACTGCGTACCATAGCATTACGAGAATCAATATCTTTTAAATAACGACGACGACCCAAAACTGTTTGCACATAACCGTTATCTCTAGCAAAATCGACTTGCGCACTCATGTAGGCTTTTAACTTTGGGTAGGTTTCGTAATAGGTGTCTATGAGTTCTTTGGCTTCACCACGCGATAAATCGGTTTGGTTACTTAAGCCAAAGGCAGATACACCATATATAATACCGAAGTTAACCGTTTTTGCATTACTACGCTGTTCTCGTGTCACGTCATCTAAGGGCACATTAAATACGCGTGAGGCTGTTGAAGCGTGAATGTCTTCTCCATTTTTAAAAGCTTCAATCATGGTTTCTTCCTCACTTAAAGCGGCAATAATTCGTAATTCTATTTGCGAATAATCCGCTGCTAATAAGGTGTAATCTTCGTTACGTGGCACAAAAGCTTTTCGGACTTGGCGACCTCGTTCTGTACGGATTGGAATATTCTGTAAATTAGGATTGTTACTACTTAAACGACCAGTGGCTGCAACGGTTTGCATATAATCGGTATGTACACGACCTGTACTTTGTTCAACTTGCAAAGGCAACGCATCAACATAAGTACTCTTTAGTTTTGCCAAACCTCTATACTCTAATACTTGTCTAATAATGGCATGGTCTTTTGCTAAATAGGATAAAATATCTTCTCCTGTTTTATATTGCCCAGTCTTGGTTTTCTTAGGCTTATCAACCAAGTTTAATTTTTCAAATAAAATAATACCGAGTTGCTTTGGTGAGGCAATATTAAATTCTTCTCCTGCAGCTTCGTAAATGCTTTTTTCGAGATTTAGAATGTCTGTATTTAAATCTTCGGATAATGAATTTAAGAAGTCCTTATCTAAGTTAATGCCTTCTAACTCCATAGCAGCCAATACTCTTAGAAGAGGTACTTCAATATCATTAAATAGTTTTTGCGTATTGGCTTCGCCTAGTTCTTTTTCAAAATGCTCTTTGAGTTGAAGCGTTATGTCTGCATCTTCAACAGCATATTCAGTTTGTTTTTCTAAAGACACATCTCGCATAGACAATTGATTCTTTCCTTTTTTACCAATGAGTTCGGTAATAGAAATAGGAGTATAGTTGAGGTAGGTTTCTGCTAAGACATCCATATTGTGTCGCATATCTGGATTAATGAGATAATGCGCTAACATGGTGTCAAATAATTTCCCTTTAACTTCAACATTATATTTTGCTAATACCTTGATATCGTATTTTAAATTCTGACCAATTTTTTCTATGGTTTCACTTTCAAAAAACGGTCTTAAAACTTCAATTAACGCTTGTGCTTCAGTTTTATCTTCTGGAAACGGTAGGTAAAATCCTTTACCAACTTCCCACGAAAATGCGATACCAACCAACTCGGCAGTCAACGGATTTAAACCTGTAGTTTCTGTGTCAAAACATACAGATGTTTGATTCATTAAGTTCTTAACAAATAATTTGGTTGCCATACCAGACGCAATACTTTGATAGAAATGCGAACTGGTTTCGGCTGTTTTTCTTGAATTTCCTGAAGTTATCTCTGTGCCTTGGTCGCTGAGCGTAGTCGAAGCGCCAAATAATGAAAACTGACCAGCGCCTGCGTTTGAAGATGAACTTGAACTTGAAGTCGAAGTGCTGGAAGCGACAGCTGTTTCCGAATTTGAAGTTGCTGGATTACCAGATGTAAAGGTTTTTAAGAAATTATCTGTTAAACGTCTAAATTCTAATTCTTGAAAAATGGCTTTTACCTTTTCAACATCTGGGTGATCGAGTTCAAAGTCTTTTGCATTAAAAGTTACGGGAACATCTAACATTATTGTAGCTAGTTTTTTAGACAATAATCCAAGTTCTCCATTCGCCTCCACCTTTTCTTTCATTTTGCCTTTAAGCTCATGCGTATTAGCCAATAAACCCTCCATACTTCCGTAAGTTGCCAAAAACTTCTTTGCTGTTTTTGGACCAACACCAGGCAATCCAGGAATATTATCAGAGGCATCTCCCATCATACCTAAATAATCAATGACTTGCAGCGGATCTGTAACTTCGAATTTTTCCTGAACTTCGGGAATTCCCCAAGTTTCATAACCTCCACCAAAGACAGGTCTGTACATAAAAATATTCTCCGAGACGAGTTGCGCAAAATCTTTATCTGGTGTTACCATAAAAGTTTTATAGCCTTCTTTTTCAGCTTGTCTAGATAGTGTTCCAATAATATCATCTGCTTCATAACCTTCCTTAACTACGATAGGAATATGCATAGCCTTTAAAATATCATGTATATAAGGAATAGCTGTTTTTATTCCTTCTGGTGTTTCATCTCTATTGGCTTTGTATTCTGTGTACATTTCTACACGATCTGCACTTCCACCTTTATCAAAACAAACCGCTAAATGATCTGGTCGCTCACGTTTTATGACATCTAAAAGGGAATTCATAAAACCCATAATAGCTGAGGTATCTTCACCTTTAGAATTGATTCTTGGGTTCTTTATAAAAGCGTAATACCCACGGAAAATTAAGGCGTAAGCATCGACTAGGAATAGACGTTTTTGGTCTGACATATTTTTCAATTTGAAAATTAATGTCATTTTGAATGTCGTAGACAAGCGTTTAAAACTATAGGTCTTAAGTTCTCGACTGCGCTCGAAATGACAGTAGAATACAATTATTTGGTTTAAGTAAACCAACAGTTGGCAAATTACAAAACTTAAACTTTGAAATGAAAGAATGTAATATCAAAAATGACTATACAACTGAAATTTTATCAATCAAAAAAAATGCCTTGAGATTCTAGAGGAGGTATTACTCGTACGCTGTTAAAGCTCAGAAATAAAACAAGGAAGCTGCTCCCCTTAGCGACTTCCTTGTTAAAAAAATAATTGAATACACTTAATTATAGCCTATTGTTAACACATCTATATGTTATTGGATTATAATTCTCTTTGTAACTTGTCCATTTTTTGTAGAAATTTTTAGGATGTAAATGCCAGATTCAAAATTGCTAACGTTTATTGTTTTTGCTGTTGTAGATACTATTTTCTTACCGCGTATTGTATATAATTCAATTGAATCAATAGATTGATTATCAGTAATTAAAATGTTTAATGCAGTATCTGCCGGATTTGGATAGATGCTCATACTATCTTCTAAAGCGTTAGTATTGGTAGTTAAAGTTGCATTGCTTTGAATTGTAAAACTTTTATAAGCATCATTACTTGCAAGGGCTAAAGTTCTAAATAAACGAAGTTTATATGATGTACCGTTGGTTAAACCAGCGAAATCACCACTAGCATCGAAACAACCTAATTCATTACCTCCACAAGCATCATAGAGGGCAAAATTATTCCAACTTACGTCTCCATCAATACTTATTGAACCATCGGTTGGCATGGTAATATCATACCAAATATCTGCGTAATCTTCTGCTGTTGTGCCAGAGCAACCGACTTCATTGTTAATTGCAGCTCCTGCAATACCAAAATTCACAGTCGTTAGTATATCAGAAACTACAATGGTTTCTGATGAAGCACAATCATCGTTATTAATGATCTCGAAAGCTTGAATTGTAAATGCTCTGTAGGCATCATTATCTGCAAGTGCCAAATTTCTAAAAACTCGTAGTTTGTAATTTGTAGTCGCAGTTAAATCTGTAAATAGTTGGCTAGAACTTCCACATTGTATTTCTGTGCCATTACACGCATCATATAGCGCAAAATTATTCCAGGTTAGTGAACCGTTAACATTTAGATTCCCGTTTACTGGCATTGTAAAATCGTACCATATATCTACGTAGTCTTCCGCTGTTGTGCCAGAGCATCCAATTTCATTATTGATAGAAGCTCCACCAATTTCAAAATTTACTGTCGATGCTGTTGTTGTTACTGATATATTTTCTGCAGAAGTACAATCATCGTTAGTAACGTTTTCAAAAGCTTGAATGGTAAATTCTTTATAAGCCTCATTATCTGCAAGTGCTAAAGTTCTAAATACTCTCAATTTATAGCTTGTGCCAGAGGTTAAGTTTTCAATAAATTGATTAGAGGCTCCGCATTGTATTTCCGTTCCGCCACAAGAATTGTATAATGCAAAAGCATTCCAAGCAAGTGAACCATCTACGTAGAGATTACCATCTACAGGCATAATAAAGTCGTACCATATATCTACATAATCTGCAGCTGCAGTGCCATTACAACCCACTTCATTATTTATAGAAGCACCACCAATTTCAAAATCTATTGTTGATGCAGTTGTTGTAACTGTTATGTTTTCTGAGGTATTACAATCGTCATTATTGACCGCTTCATAAGCAGTTATAGCAAAGCTTAAATAGCTGTTATCTGCCTGAGATTTGGTTCGGAATACTCTTAATTTGTAATCTGACCCTGAATTTAAACCGCTTATAAATTCATTAGTACTACCACATTGTATTAATGTACCACCACAAGCGTCATATAATGCTATATTATTCCATGCAATCGCACCTTCTATATACAAATTGCCATTTACAGGCATAGTAAAATCGTACCAAATATCTACATAATCTTCAGCTGATCCTGAGCAACCCACTTCATTAATTACAGATGCACCACCAATTTCAAAATTTATTGTAGATGTGGTTGTTGAGACTGTTATATTTTCGGAAGAATTACAGTCATCATTTGCGACAGATTGAAAAGCTTTAATATCAAAACTTTGATAATTAGTGTTAGCCGCTGTGGAAGATGTTCTGTAAACTTTTAAAAAATAAGTTGTGCCCGAAACTAAACTCGTAAATAATTTATTTGAGTTTCCGCAATCTATTTCTGCTCCACCACAAGAACTGTAAAGTGCAAAGTTGTTCCAAGCAAGTGTGCCGTCCACAAATAGGTTTCCATTAAAAGGCATAATAAATTCATACCAAACATCTGCGTAATCGTTGGTAGTAGTGCAAATAGTTTCATTATTTAATGCCGCTGTGTTAATATCGAAGGTGAAATTTGTATTGGTTTGAGATACCGTTATTAATTCTGCATTCGCGCAATCGTCATTTGTAGGTTGACCAAATGCTAATGCTGCACCAAAAAGCATAACAACTAGAGTGTATTTTTTTTTCATGTTTTTAAGTTTTATAGCGTAAATTTAATTATTTAATGTATTGATTATAAGTATTTTATAAATTTGAACCTAATAAGTTCTCAAATTTTGGTTTTTTTTAAAAGAAAGCCGGTCCCTACACCGACTTTCTTACTCAAAAAATATAATTGAAGACAATCAATTATGGGTTTAATTTGGTGTTGTGCTATTAGCTTCTAGAGCAGATAAACGTGCTTCTAGTTGCTCTAGTTTATTTAGTTTTTCTGTTAAGGTTTTGTTTTCTTGTTTTAAGGTTTGGATTTGTGCTTGTTGCGCTTTAAAGGCTTCTACAAACATGGCGTCGTAATCGCCATAAGCGGTTTGTAAAAAGCCTTGACCGTCTTCACTTACTTTAGTAGGCCATATCTTTTGCAAGTCTTGGGCTATAAAACCATATTGTATGCTTTCTGGTCTGTCTAAGCCAGTTTTGTCGTCATCCCATTTGTAGGTTACACCACGCATGGCTAAAATTTTGTTTAGCATGGCTTGGCTGTTCATGGTTTTAATATCTTTTTTTAGACGTGCATCTGAGTTTGCTAGCCAAGCGCCAGCTGTTGTTTTTGATGCATTGCCGTTTACAGATAAGGTGTTTGGTAAAGCAACTGATGAATCCCAGTTAATACCCACTTCATTAGTGTTAAAAGTGCCATAAATTAAGGGTGTTGAACTGCTACTATTTTCAATAATAAGTTGATTGCTTCCAAGAGAATTGGATCCTGCATTATATCCTATTGCTATATTATTACTACCAGTTGAATTGCTTGTTAAAGCTCCAGCACCTAAAACTGTATTATAGGATCCAGTGTTATTATTTGATAATGCCCGGTATCCATATGCGGTATTATCACTGCCAGTTGTATTGCTATTCAAAGTAGACACTCCTATCGCAGTATTAAATCGACCAGTTGTGTTAGCATCTAAAGAAGTATATCCTATACCAATATTACTTTCACCAGATGTGTTAAATCTTAGAGCATAGAATCCTATACCAATGTTTCGTCTTCCAGTTGTATTGTTTTGTAAAGCAGAGGTTCCAATTGCAACATTACTAACTCCAGTAGTATTACCAAACAAAGCTCGACTTCCAATTGCAATATTACTGCTTCCACTAGTATTGTTATATAAAGATTGATTTCCAGTCGCTATATTACTTAATCCCGAAGTATTTCTAAATAATGCCTGGAAACCAATACCAATATTTCTGTTGTCAGTTCCGCTATCACTAGCACCAGCATCAATACCTAAAAATATTGAAGAACCATCATCTGTACCATCATTATCACTTTTGCCATCGATAAGGTCATTAATGCGCTGTGCACCAGATAAAGAAGATAAATCTAGCGTTTGTGTAGCTACTCCATCACCTTGTAAAAATATTTCTAAGTTTGTTCCATTAAGGTTAAGTACATCTATTTGCTGGTCGTCTGTATCTGTGGCAGTTGCCACATTTTGAAAAGTAACATTTCCTGCTCCATCTGTGGTCATGACTTGATTAGCAGAACCATCAGTTAACGGCATATTATAAGCATCATTAATGTTTATTAAACCATTTTTGTAAACTGTTAATGCGTTACTTCTTGTAACATTAGATTGACCATTTCCTATAGTGAAAATACGATCGCCAGTATTCCAGCTATTTAAGCTGTTTTGGGTATAAGTTGAGGCAAATGTGCCAACTGTCATTTCCCCATAAGATGGTGCATTATTTTGCACCCCAAAAGTAGAGGTGTTTGTTCCAGAAGCTGTATTGTTAAATCCTTGTGCTAGTGAATTAATGCCTATGGCATCGTTTTGATCACCCATAGCAACACTATTCTGCCCAGAAGCCAAACCATCATCACCAATGGTAAGACTTCGGTTTCCGCTACTCACATTATTGGCACCTAATGCGGTAGCCGAGTTACCAGAAGCTGTATTGTTATTTCCAAAAGCGACAGAGCGATCTCCAAGGTTAGCATGATTCCATTGAGCACCGTTAACTTCACCTGCTCTAAAGCTTCCTGTATTGGGATTAAAAAACATACGTACACCTGCTCCCGTAACTTCAGTATCTATAGTATCTCCGCTGTTTAGGTAACCAGTAACTAATAAACCATCTGTGCCGTTAATTCTAATAGCTCCATCTGAGGCATTGATGTTTTTTCCTGCTCCAGCACCACCTTCATTATAGGCTTGTTCTAAGGTGTTTTTTGTGCCAATTACATCTACCCAAGATGTTAGAGCGTTGTCCCAATAGTAAAAGCCTTTTATTGGTGTGCCGTTTCCTGTGACAAACACTAGCATGCCGTTTTGGTCTGTACCTGGATTTATACCTGGGAAATTGTCAATCTTAGGAATTAAGATGCCGTCCGTATTAGAAGGTGCAACTGCATTAGATGCTGTAATATCTAAACTTGCTTTTGGATCTGTGTTACCAATACCAACTTGAGCAAAACTTGCCAACGAAGCAGATATTAGTATAAGGGTTAATTGTATTGTCTTCATAATAATAGGGATATTTAAATTTTTCAGAATTTTCTTATTCTAGTAAGGCTTTTTTAATTATGACTCTATTTTCAGATTCTAGTTTTATGAGATAAATTCCTGAGTGTAATTTTGTGAGGTCAATATGTTTTGTATTTGATGTTTTAGCCACAAGCTCTCCGAGTGTGTTATATACCAGAATTGAATCTATATGGGTTGTTGAAGACACATTTAATATGCCTTTTGTTGGGTTTGGATATAGAGAAATAGAGGTGTTTAAATCAAATTCGTTGACAGAAAGGCCATTACAATCTTCACTAAAACTTGATTGTGCGTCTTTGTTTGTCCAATTCGCTTCACTGTAATCTGCATCGTCAACAGTAATACAATTTAAGTTGGGATTTTCTGTAGCAGAAAAAAGTGTAAAGCTTGTATTGTTGCTGTTTTTTACATTTAAGGTTGTGAGGTCATTTCCGTTACAATTAAAGTTATATAAATTAATATTTGCCGAAAGATCTAGACTTGTAAGGTTGTTATTTACACAACTTAAAATACTAAGTTGCAGATTGTTTGATAAATCCATAGTGGTAAGATCATTACCTGTAACATAAAGTGTTCTTAATTCAGTAAAATCCTCTATGCCTGTTAAATCTGTGATACCTTTAAATCCTACGCTTAACGTCCATTCCGTATTAATATTAGCAGTTGGGACGTTATCATCGAGTGGTCCAGAATCAAAGCCTAAATCTATTAGCGCTTGTTCAAAATTATCATCAGGTACATATGTGTTTTGTGAAAAACTTAGTTTGCAAAAACATAAGAATAATAATATTACAGTAATGGTTTTCATAGTAGTCATTTTAAGATTCTTAATTAATTAAAGTTTTATATCTACATCAAATACGCTTCTTACATCCCTAAAAATCGAGTGGATGTAATATGCTAATCCTAAAAAGAGTTCAGTACCTCCTAAAATAAATGGATTTAGATTTCCCATAAGATTTATAGAAACATGGCCAGCTAAGAAGCTAGAATTGATAATTAAGAGTGAGATAAGTAACGTTGATGTTTTCATCGTGACATTGGTTTTGATGGTTAATAACATTACAAACCTAATGAGAGATGATTGTGGTGAAGGGTCTTATTTTTTCAAGTTATGGTAGTATTTCACGCATGTTCCTTATTTGTGCAAGGCCTCGTGTTATTTGGTCAAACCTCTAAAAAGAGCTAAAACTTTAAGACTTAATTTCCGACGGATTCATACCAAATTGGTCTTTAAAAGCTTTACCAAACCAATTAGGATTACTAAAACCAGTTGTATAAGCGACTTCAGAAACTGATAATGTTGTGGTTTGAAGTAATTCTTTTGCTTTTTCTAACCTAACAGAACGGATAAAAATAGCAGAGCTCTTATTGGTAATCGCTTTTAACTTTCTGTAGAGCTGCGATTCACTCATAAAAACATCTGCTGCTAATTTTGGTGCATTGTAATCTGAGTTTTCAATGTTTTTATGAATATGCTGAATAATACTGTCTAAAAAGTCTAGATTTTTATCTGCCTTTATCGATGACGTATCGATTGAAATTATTTTTTTAAGGCTGTAACGTTCTTGAAGTTTATGACGCTTTTCTATAAGCGCATTAATCCGAACTAATAGTTCTTTCTTTTGAAATGGTTTAGTTAAATAGGCATCTGCACCACTTCTAAGACCGAAAATTTTATCGTCTTGTTGTGCTTTGGCTGTAAGAATAATAATAGGAATATGATTTGTGGCTTTTGTATTCTGAAGCTTGTCAGTAAGTTCATAACCATCCATAATGGGCATCATAACGTCCGTAATAACAATATCTGGAATAAGCGTTTCAGCCATATCAAAACCTATTTGACCATTTAAAGCATACTGTACGTTATAGGATGGAGTTAAGCAGGTGCCAATATAATGCGCAATTTCTTTGTTGTCTTCTACGACCAAAACCGTTGGTAAGTCTGAGTTTTTAATATTTTCTTCTAAGTCTTCAAAATTATTTGGACTTACCTGTTGAGCATTTATCTGAGACGTCTGGTTTTTTAATTCTGCGTTATTAGTAATTGGAATGACAATAGAGAATGTTGTGCCTTTTTCGTTTTTAGAAGCCACAGTGATTTTACCCTTCATGAGTTGAACCAATTCCTTTGTTAAAGCCAAACCAATACCAGTACCTCTATTTTTTTTGTATGAATTGGTCGTGGCTTGATAAAAACGATCGAAAATAAAAGGGAGTTCTGCTTCAGGAATTCCTTTTCCTTCATCACTTACTTTAATTTGAATGTGTTTGGTCTGATCTACAGTGAGTAATACTTTTATTTTAGAATCTGCTTCCGAGAATTTTATGGCATTAGAAATTAAGTTGGTGATGATCTGACGGTATTTTTCAATATCAAAATCCATGAGTTGTGTTTTAACTTTAGAAATGAAATTTATTGTAATGGATTTACTTTCTGCGAGACTACTAAAACTATCAGTTAAATATTTGGTATAAGGCACTATATCTTGCTGTGTTATGTTAAGCACTAAGTTGCCTTGTTCTAAACTTGCGAGATCCATCATTTCATTAATAAGCGTCAATAAATTATTGCTATTTTTTTCAATAGATTTTATCGGTTTTATGTAAACTTCGTCATCAGATAAATTATTTTTTAAAGTATCTACATAGCCCATTATTATGGTTAGCGGTGTTCTAAACTCATGGGTGATATTAGTGATAAAGCGCGATTTTAAATCGTCTAATTCTTGTAAGCGTTTTGTTTCTTGTCCGGCAATTTGTTTTTGTAAGCTTAAGCGATAAAACAAATATGCAAGTACTAAAAAGGTTAATATATAAAAGCCATAAGCGATATTACTTTTATACCATGGAGGTATAACTCTAATATTGAGTTGTAATGGTGGTTTATTCCAAATTTTATTTCGTGATTTACCTTGTATCTGTAATAAATGATTGCCTTTGGGTAATTCTAATAACTGAATTTCTCTAGTATCTCTTAAGTCATTCCATTCATTATCATTTAAGGTGTAAATAAATTGATTGTTTTTATAAGGACGTAAGTCTAAATCTGAAAAACTTATATAACATGGAAAATCTTTGTGGTTTAGAGTAATCTCTTTAGTTTTTGTAATACTTTCTTTTAATACTGAAGAATTGTTTGCTGGATTTATGTCTTCATCTTTTATTCTTAACGAGATAAATGTAAGTTCACCTTCAATATCTAATTCTGAGACTCTGCTTGGTTCAAAAATATTAAAACCACCTATTCCACCAACATAAATTTCATTAGTGGCTTTATTATAATAATGCGCTCCTAAATTAAACTCAGAACTTTGGACACCATCACGTTGGTTATAGTTTGTAAATTTTTCAGAATCTTTATTAAATTTAAAAATGCCATCATTGGTTGTAAGCCACAAATGATTGGTTTTGTCTTCAGTAATACTATACACAAACGTATTTGTTAAACCGTCATCTTGTCCATAGCGTTTAAATGTATTATTCTGTGGATTAAATTTATTAAAGCCATCTTGTGTTGCGATCCATAATATATCGTTTTTATCGTGCCATGTGTGTAAAGTTACGTTGCTACTTAGACTATTTTCGTCATCTATATTGTGGAAGTATTTAGTGAATTTTGGTTGTGAATAATTAGATCCTTCAAATTCTAGTTTTGTTAAGCCATTTTCAGAGGTAATCCAATAATTTAAGTCCTTGTCTTGCGACATACTGTAAGTGAAATTAGAACTTATTGAATTAGCATCAGTAGTGCTCTTATAGTTTTTAAATGTTATTGTATTTGTTTCTAAATTACCAGTAAATCTGCTAAGTCCGCCTCCGTAAGTAGCAATCCATATAGCATGGTTGTGATCTTTATAAATTCCTCTAGTTGAATTAGCGCTTAATGAAGCTGAATTCTCTTCATCATTATAAATGCTAATAATTTTAGGCTTTTTTGGGTTAAAACCATCTAGGTTTATAACAGAGACTCCCTTTAACGTCGCCACCCATAAGTTGTTGTTTTGGTCAATAGACATGGCTCTAATAACATTAAATGCTAAACTATTATTTGTGTTTTCTGTAGTAATTTGAGTGACTTCACCATTAGAATTAATACAGTTAATTCCCTTACGTGTCCCTACAAATGTATATTCACTATTTTTAGCAAGGGATAAAATAAAACTGTTATTAAGCGCTGTTTTTGATGTTGAGTTAATGTTTTTAAATACAGGATCGTTTAATGAAACTACATCTAGATTATTTGTTCCAACCCACAATAAATTCCCATCTGTAAACGTGTCGTAAACTCTGTTTGACGTAATAGAATTTCTGTGGTTTTGTTCTCCTTTGTAAGTGATTATGTTTTTAAATGTAAAGGTGTCAGAATTAAAATCACTTGCTAAAAAAAGACCATTAAATGTGCCTAAATAAAATACACCGTTGAAGGTTTTAATAGATTCAACTTTAAATTTGTCTGATGCTTTATCAGACTGTAAAGCTACTTTTTTAAGGGTGTTCTTTTTTTGATTGAGCGCGAATAACCCGTCCGATGTTCCCATCCATAATATATCATCCTGTACATGGATTACATTTATAATTCCAATGGTACTATCTAGTTTTATTTCTTTAATTATTTTGTTCGTATCAAGTATATTGTCAATAACAAAAATGCGATCTTCATCTGTAATTACATATATCTTATCATTATGTATAGAGCTTAAAGTGAACTGCAAGCGTTCACCATTAAGTTCTGTAATTTTAAAAGTAGAATAACTTGCTTTTTCTTTTTTAAAAATAACAAGACCTTGATTTAAAACTGTGGCAATTATAGTCCCATCAGACATTTTAGATATGCTACTGCAATTTCCTTTTTTTATTAGTGTTTGCTTAAAACTATTTAAATGCGAGTTATAAATTGAGATCCCATTATCATTGGTTCCTATCCAAATGTTATCATCATCTTCAACTAGATCATTAATGAAATTTCCAGAAATGGATAGACTATCTTTTTTTTGATTTTTGTAAACAGTAAAAGCCGTACCATCAAATTTATTTAAACCATCTTGAGTACCAAGCCATAAAAATCCTTTAGAATCTTTAAGAATACAACGTATAGTTTCTTGTGATAAACCTTCCTCTAATCCGTAATGATAAAAGGTTTTGTCTTGTGCCTGAGAAAAAAAAGGACATAAAAATAGTAAAGCAAAAATTATAGGGATATTACGCATGGCAGTTTTAATTGTAAATCAAAGCTATGTCGAGATAGATAAAAATGGTAGGAGTATTCTTTCAGAATTAAGGAGTATTATTTCATGTTTAAAAAATGAGAATAGTGAGGTTCTTATGAAGAAATGTATTTGTATTGAAAATGAGTTAATTACGTGCTTCGCTAGGACTCAATTTAAATTCTTCTTTAAACGCTTTGCTAAACCAGTTAGGGTCATTAAAACCAGTAGCATAAGCAATTTCTGAAACCGATAAATCAGTGTTTATAAGCATTTCTTTTGCTTTTTCTAGTCGTACTTTACGTATAAAAATAGCTGTACTTGTATTAGAGATGGCCTTAAGTTTTCGATACAGTTGTGAGTCGCTCATGGCTAAAAAAGCGGCTAGCTCTTTTGATCCGAAGTGAGAATCATCAATGTGTTGGTGTACTGCACGCATCAATGAATTTAAAAAAACAATATTTTTATCGGTTTGGGTTAGTGAATCGTTTTTGTTTTCAATCAGGTCCTCAATGTTGTAACGCTCTTGGAGTTGAAGTCGTTTTGCGATAAGCATTTGAGTACGTAGAATTAATTCGTCTTTTTCAAACGGCTTAGTTAAGTACACATCTGCACCACTAGATATACCTTCTAGTTTATCTTCATGTTCAGATTTGGAAGTGAGTGCAATAATTGGAATGTGGTTTGTTTTAGGGTTTTCTTGAAGCTTTTGTATCAATTCAAAACCATCAACAAATGGCATCATAATATCTGTTATTATAATATCAGGTATGCTAGTTTCGGCTTGTTCTAAACCCGCTTTTCCATCAGTTGCAAATAGGATATTGTAAGTTAAGTTTAAGCAAGATGCAATGAAATTTGCCATGGCTTTATTGTCCTCTACAATAAGTACCGTATTTAAAAGGTGAGTCGCTGTGATTGGTACATTCTGATGTGTTGAGTTTATAATGTCGATATCTTGAATTGCTCTTTCTAATGGTGCATTCGAAGTTATAGGTAATATAACTGTAAAGGTTGAGCCTTGATTTAGCTGAGATTCTACGCTAATAGTGGCATCAAATAATTCCACAAGTTCCTTGGTTAATGCTAAACCTATGCCTGTTCCTTGATAGATTTTTTGGGTCTCACTTTCGACCTGATAAAAACGATCAAAAATAAAAGGAATGTCTTTATCAGCAATACCAAAACCTTGATCACTTACTTTGATTTGAAGTGTATGATTTTCACACTTTTTTAGTGCGATTTTTATTTCCGAATTTTCTGGTGAAAATTTTATAGCATTAAAGATTAAGTTAGATAAAATTTGACGCAATTTCTCTGCATCAAAATCCATTAAAATTTTAGTTTCATTTGTGTTAAAATCTATATTAATTTGTTTTTCTAAGGCTAAGTTGTTTAACCTATTTATAATTTTTAATGTAAAAGAAACAACGTCATCTTGAATAAGATTAATACCTAGTTTTTTATTCTCGAGCGCATCTAAATCTAACATCTGGTTGACTAGATTGAGTAGATTATTGCTACTTTGCTTAATGGTGTTAAGTGTCGCAGTTACCTTTTCGTTACCATTAAAGTATTCGTTTAAATTATCAACATAGCCTTGAATAATAGTGAGTGGTGTTCTAAACTCGTGCGTAATATTGGTGATAAAACGTGACTTTAATTGTGTTAACTCTTGGAGATTTTCGCGTTCTGTTTTTTCTTTTTGTAACGCATTCTCACTAACAAGTCTGTTATAACTAGATAATTTATTTTGAAAAGACACAACGCTAGAAAAGGCTATAATTTCTAAGATTACAGCTCCAATAAAATAAAAGGCACTGGCTGTGATTAGACTAAGAAGTTGACCAATAATTAAGAGGAAACTACCAAAAATTATAATCCGATGTATTAAACTAAGGCGCTGACGTACCAAATAGATAAATACAAAAACTGAAATAACGAGAAATACAATATTGTAAATATCTAAAATCAAAAACCTAAAACTCAAATAGGGAATAAATAACAATTGAATAATAATAAAGGTTGCTACAATTAATGAACCTATGACTGTATATTTTGCCAAAGGATAAATTTTCGGATAATTTTCTTTTACATCTAAAAAAGTTATCACAAAATAAAAATAGCTTACCGATGCCATTACAATACTCACGGTTGTAATACAGTCCATAAAAATGGGATGGATAATATTCGAAAAATTGACTGCAAACGAGAGACGATTGGCAAATATCAAGCTGGTAAATAATAGATATAAACTATAATTTAAAAAATTGCGGTCTTTGGTTACTAAATAATTGGCAAAAAATATAAACATCGCAATTAAAAATGCGGCTATAAAAACATGTTCAATTCTTGTGTAGCCAATCGCTTTGTCTTTTTTGTTTTTCCAGATAAATATATTATCTGCTAAAACCACATAGCCTAAGTTCTTTGAGTTTAATCTGCCAGTTCGCGTTAAAATGACTTTGTTAAAATAAAAAGGCTTGCTGAAATCAATAGAGTCGGTTGGTAGTTTTAGAAACGTTTTATCAATACTACTAAAGCCAATAGACGTGTCCGTAAGAAGACCTAGTATAATTTTTTATAAGTGGTTTTATAGGGCACAAAGACAGTTGCGCTGTCCGCACGACTAGGTGAAAAAATTAAATATGTTTTATTTACTTCTGGTTTGATATAAAATTTATACCAATTCTTAGATTGGAAATCGAGCTTAGGAGCATCGTTAAACCTAAATGGTAATGTTTTAATAGTTTTAAAACTTAGACCTCGCGTACTATCTGTATAATAGGACACGTAATCTCTGATAAAAAACTGCCTATCAGAGGCGTCAATTTTTAAAGGAGTATCGGCTAATTCTTGACCAAAAGTAGCATTAAAAAAAAATAACGTGAAAAAGAAAATACACACTATTTTCTGCATTGAAAACGATAGATTAAACATTAGAAGAATCTAAAATACTAAATTTTAAAAACTTAAAAGATTAAGCCAACTATTTTGAACTGCAATTTGTAATTTCCCACACTCAAATTTATACATGAAAACATTTTCAACAACCATACACGAACGAGCAGGCACATTAGTTAAAGGCCTTATGACCGAAGCCTTAGAATTCGCAAGAGATGCAGGTTTTGACGTTTTAAAATATTAAATGTCGTAAAAGGATCTCTTATTATTTTGTGGAGTGATGTTATTTCTGATACTTTAGATTTAGTTAAAGAGCTAAAAGAGAAGGAATCTAGAGGGGAATTAAATCTGGTAGACTAAGACGTAAAAAAAAGCCAAAACTTTCGTTTCGACTTTAACTCATTGTTAGCAGATTAATATAAAATTAGCAAAGCTTTACAGTCTTAATTTTAATTTGTAAACTTTTTCTGTAAGCCTTTATACTTATAATTTCGTTACTCTTTTTACGGTTGATTTTTAAAACTTTAGCTTTAAATTTAGCAGAAACACTAGCTTTCTTAGCTTCAGGTGTTTCAACTTTAATCGTTTCAACAAGTTCGGTAGACACATTAATAACAACATCTTGCTGAGCAAAACCTGCTAGAGACATTGTTAAAAATAATATGATGACTAAACCTTTTTTCATAATTGTTTGAAGCTATATTTGTCTAACTTCGAATCAAAGAAACGACGGATATGCGATGTGAAGTAAAATTTTAGACGAATCAAGGCGATAAATAGATAACTGACATCTGTTAGTAAAAAACATCGGTAAACTACATGAAATGTGTTCTTAGCTCAATGAAATCGATGTTTTTGAAGTTAAAATATTTAAAATTTATTTTGAAATACAGTGTATTACAGATTCAATCGATGAAATGCATAAAATACTATGGATTATAATAATAATACTTACGGAGCCTTGTTTTTAAAACAACAAGCCAATCATATTTATGTCGGAAACTCAACGTATAACCAAAGGGTTAACACATTAAACAGGCTTCAAAGCGCAATTGAAGTTACCTACAGAGATGAAATTAAAAAAGCCTTAAAAAAAGATCTTGGCAAACCAACTGTAGAATCAGAGCTTACGGAGATCTATGCTATTCTTGGAGATATTAGACACGCCAAGGCGTATTTACATAAGTGGATGCGGAAGCAAAAAGTAGCCACACCTGTCTCTATGTTAGGCTCTAGCTCTCATTATACATACGAATCTAAAGGTGTGTGTTTAATTATTTCACCTTGGAACTTCCCATTTAACCTTACGTTTGGTCCATTAGTTTCTGCTATTGCAGCAGGTAATACAGTAATTATTAAACCCTCCGAAATGACTCCGAATTCTTCAGAATTAATGGCTAAGATTATTAAAGCTGTATTTGAAGACCATGAGGTTGCTCTGGTACAAGGTGAAGTAGAAACGTCCACCGAGCTTTTAAAATTACCATTTAATCATATCTTTTTTACGGGTTCTCCAGCTGTTGGAAAAATTATTATGAAAGCTGCTTCTAAACATTTGAGTTCGGTGACTTTAGAACTTGGAGGAAAATCGCCAACGATTATCGATAAAACTGCTAATATTGATAAAGCAGCAAAGAAAATTATGTGGGGAAAATTCTTGAATTCTGGTCAGATCTGTATTTGTCCAGACTATGTTCTAATTGATAAATCCATTAAATCAGAATTTGTAAATGCGTGCAAAAAATGGATACATACTTTTTTTACTGAAAATCCAAAAGCATCAGATTCTTATGGTCGTATTGTTACAGATAAACATTTTGAACGTCTTAAGTCTTACTTGGAAAATGCAAAAGAACTGAATGCAAAATTTGAAGTTGGAGGTAAAACAGATACAGATTCAAAATATATTGAACCTACACTTATTTCTAATTTAAAACCTGAAGCCAAACTACTGGAAGAAGAGATTTTTGGACCTATTATGCCTATTATCACGTATGAGCGTTTAGATAAGGCCATTGCGCACATTAATAACAAAGACCGACCTTTAGCATTATACATTTTCAGTAAAAGTAAAGCTAACATGGATAAAATTATTAATAGTACCAGAGCAGGTGGTACATGCATCAATAATACTATTATCCATTATACCAATCATAACTTGCCTTTTGGTGGCATTAATAACAGTGGTATTGGAAAAAGTCATGGGTTTTTTGGTTTTGAAGCCTTTAGTAATAAACGCGCAGTAGTAAAACAACATACGTTTGGAGTTACAGAGTTATTGTTTCCTCCTTATTCTAGTTTGAAAGAGAAATTAGCTAGGTTTACGATTAAGTGGTTTTAAGCTTTATTAAAATAATCAGATTGAATTTGCTCATTAACACCATCTTGAAACTTTGTCATACTAAACCACTGATGAATTGAATAACTACCAGTTTCACCTTGCTTATTCACAGCAATATAACCAACCTGAAAATTTGCATAATCACTATTAGGTTTATTAACGATTCTGCTAATAGCTTCTTCACAAGCGTCTTGAGGTGATTTACCTTGTCGCATCAATTCCACCACTAAAAAACTACCAACGGTTTTTACAACTTCTTCACCTAAACCAGTTGCTACGCAAGCTCCAATCTCATTATCTACAAATAGGCCTGAACCAATTATTGGCGAATCACCAACACGTCCTCCCATTTTATAAGCTAAACCACTTGTGGTACACGCTCCAGAAATATCACCATTTTTGTCAATAGCTAGCATACCAATGGTATCATGATTTTCTATATTGATTATGGGTTTGTATTTGGCTTCAACTTTCCATTTGTTCCAAGCCTCTTTTGAAGCTTCAGTTAATAAATCTTCAGGCTCAAATCCTTTTGAAACTGCAAATTGTTTTGCGCCTTCACCAGCTAACATAACATGTGGTGTATCTTCCATCACTTTTCTGGCAACGGAAACCGCATGTGTAATATTTTGAAGATAGACCACAGAACCACAATTGCCGTGTTTATCCATAATACAAGCATCTAAGGTTACATTACCATCGCGATCTGGCAAACCACCTTTACCTACAGATTGTCCTTTTTCGTTTGCTTCTTCAACTCTACAGCCTTGTTCTACTGCGTCAAGCGAATTACCTCCAGCTTGTAAAACTTCCATGGCTTTAGCAGTGGCTTCTTTAACATGCCATGTGGCAATGACCATTGGTAAAGATGCTTTAGATTGATTAGCCATAGCTCCACTTTCAGAACTTTCTTTTGAGTTTGTCTCATTACAGCTAACCAAAGAAGTGCCAACGGCCAATCCAACACTAGTTAACGAAGCGTTTTTTATAAATTTTCTTCTTTTCATCAAAAATATTTTTTTTCCGCGAAAGCGAAAACCTTGATTAATAAGTTACTCCTTGTTTATCTAAAACAGTTTTAGTTCTGTAAGCATAAAATAATAAATAAGCAAAACAACCAACAGCAATCCAATACGAAGATTGTATTGAGAATACATCAGCTAATTTCCCCTGAACAGGTGGTATAATAGCGCCACCTAAAATCATCATTATTAAAAATGCCGAACCTTGTGAAGTGTATTTTCCAAGACCAGCAATACTTAATGTAAAAATACATGGCCACATAATTGAACAGAATAAGCCACCAGATAAAAATGCGAATAACGCAACATTTCCTGAAGCAAATAATCCTACTAGCATTCCTAAAATTCCTAATAAACTAAATATTTTTAGTGTTTTAACGGGTCTGTCTTTTGCTAAAAAGAAGCCGAAGATTTGCACAGCAATACAAATGGCAAAAAACAAGATTTCATTTGTAGTAAAACCGACTTTAAATGAGTTTACTATAATAATAACTCCAAAAGCTACATAGGGTACAATAATTAACAAAGCTTTCTTTAAGCCTTTACTTGGATTAAAAACAGTAATTGCTCCAACCCAACGACCTATCATTAAGCCGCCCCAATACAAAGAGATATATTTACCTATTTCTGAGTCGTTAAGTATAGTGAGTCCTAAGGCATTTAAGTTTGTGTTTCCAACAGCTTGTTTTAATAACTCACCTAAATTACTTCCAATGGTGACTTCAACACCAACGTACATAAATATGGCAAGCATACCTAAAACGAGTTGCGGGTATTTCATGGCTCCCCAACCTTCAGGTTTTTTATTAGCACTAGAATTGGCTATAAATACACTAGCTATAACGGCAAAAAGCGCAACAAATAATACAATTAAACGCGTTTGTTCTAAATCTTCAGTGGTAGACGTATCACCAGAATATGTATTAAAAATATAGCCAAAGCATCCTACAATAACTAAAGTTAGAACTACTAATAAGTTACGTGCTTTATTAGCAGGCTCGAAAGCGGTCTCTGATTTTAAAGCTGGCAATTTTTTTGAAAAATGAAATAGAGCTGCTGCTGCTAAAAATAACACTCCAACACCTAAATAAAGACTTTGTACAGTGACTAAAGTAATTTCATTATTAGAAATCATCTGCGACAATTCATCTGTACTCCATGTGGCTGAACCAAATATGACTAAACTTACAATTATTGGTCCTATTGTGGTTCCAAAAGAATTTATACCACCTGTTAGATTCAGTCGGTGTGAGCCTGTTTTAGGATCGCCAATAGCAATAGTAAAAGGGTTAGCTGCTGTTTGTTGTAGTGAAAAGCCCAAACCAACTATAAAAAGTGCTATTAATACAAAATAGAAAACACCTGTTTGACCTTGTTCTGCTCCAGCTGTCGCAGGATACATAACAAAAGCACCAATTGCTGATAATAGAAGTCCGTAAACAATGCCGTTTTTGTAGCCCCAATTATTAAGAATATCCTTTTGAATAGAACCAGACAAAATAAATAATAATAAAGCTCCAATGTAATACGCACCATAAAATGCAAAATCTACCAGTTGCGATTGAAATTGATCAATACTAAAATACGTTTTACAAAAAGGTATAAATACGCCATTAGAGGCTGCTATAAATCCCCAGAAAAAGAACACTGTACATAGCGTAGCTAATGCAGATTTGTTATTTTGATTACTCATTTATTAGCGTTGTTAGTTAGTTTTTATTTTATTGAAATCTCATCCACAAAAATCCAGCTTCGTCCATCCATTGGGTAACCCAAATGCCATTCTGGAAGTTTGCCTAATTTCTTCGCAACAATCTTAACGTATTTGTAGTTGCCATATGGGATTTTAAATTCCGTAGTCTTAATTTTAAGTTCACTATTTCTTTTGGATGCATCAATTTTTTGAGATGGTAAGGCTCTAAAAGTCTTATTGTCTTTTGAAACAAAACATTGTACCTCTGTTGGGTAAAAAATCCAAGCACCTTGATCTTGTAAAAAGTTAACTTTTATTGAAGAAATGATTTTTTCAGAACCTAAGTTAACAGTAGCAGTTAAATCTCTATTATGATAGCCTTGCCAGCTTCCTGTTCTATAGTTTTTAGTACTTCTAATACCATCAATTAAAGCATCATTTCCTCCAGCAGAATATTGATTTGCAAATTCACTTTCTAACGTAATGCTGAGATTCGGATCAATTTTATAAAACGGAGTAGTTAGGATAGGACTTTTTAAATTCCCTTTTTCAGAATACAATTTTACTTCTGTATCCTCAGTAATTGCAAACGGGTTTTCGTATAATCCGAAAGCACCCTTACCTATAGCATAGAAAATTTTAGCATCTTTTTCCGAAGTGGCTAAAATAACTTCTGTAGCACCTCTAAATGTAATATCTCCCTTTGCAATAAACGGAGATGGTAATATAATATGTTCAGTAATTTCAGTGGTTGGTTCTTGGTTGTCTCGACTTCCCCAAATGGCAGGATTATCGGTCATTGTGAATTCTAAAGTGCCACCATTTATAATATCATCATGTTTTAAAAATGTCTTATTTAAATCAACTCCATTTAAGGTTACATATTCTACATATTTATTGATGTCACTCACATTTTTAGCAACAATAGTGAATGTTTTTCCATTTTCTAAATTGATAGCCGTCTTATCAAAAAGAGGTGTGCCAATAACATATGCATTGCTTCCTGGAGTTACGGAATAAAATCCCATTGAGCTTAAAACGTACCAAGCACTCATTTGTCCGCAGTCCTCATTACCAGAAACTCCATCAGGATCATTGTTATACAATTCTGTTAAAATCTGATGTACTTTCTCTTGGGTTTTATGAGGTTTGTTAACGAAGTTATAGAGATAAGCCATGTGATGACTGGGTTCATTACCATGTGCATATTGCCCAATTAGTCCTGTGATATCAGATTGATCTCGTCCTGAAGTTTCAGTTTTTGCTGAGAACAATTCATCAAGTTGCGCTTCAAGTTGAGCCTTTCCTCCAAGTAAATCTATAAATCCTGAAATATCTTGTGGTACATAAAAACTGTATTGCCAAGAGTTAGCTTCGGTATAATTAAAATTAACTTCATACGGATCAAAAGGTGCAAACCACGTATTTCTGAAACGACCACGCATAAATTTTGTATCCGGATCAAATACATTTTTGTAATACTGTGCACGTTGAATGTAAGTTTTGTAATCTTCAGATTTACCCATTTCTTTTGCCATTTGCGCAATCGTCCAATCATCATAAGCATATTCCAAAGTTTTTGAAACCGACTCGCTTTCTTCATCTACAGGAATAAAACCGTATTTTTTATAAGATGCTAACCCAAATTTATCTCTAGTTGCAGAATGTTTCATGGCTTCAAAAGCCTTTTCGGTATCATAATCTCTAATGCCTTTTAGGTAGGCATCTGCAATAACAGGAACGGCATGATAACCAATCATACAATCCGTATAATTGGCAGCTAAATCCCACATTGGCATAATGCCACCTTCATTATATTTAGCTAAAAACGTATTAATAAAGTCGTTAGTTTTATCTTGTTCTATAATGGTGTAAAGCGGGTGCGCAGCTCTATACGTATCCCAAAGCGAAAACACAGAGTAGTAATCAAAGTCTGCATTATGAATTTCTAAATCCATACCACGATACCTACCATCAACATCTTGATAGCGTTGCGGAGCTAGCATAGTATGATATAAGGCTGAATAGAAATTTGTTTTTTTATCTAAGTCATTACTTTCAATCACAATTTTTTCAAGTTGCGATTCCCAGTACGCTTGAGCTTCTTTTTTTACGTCATCAAAATTTTTGTCACCTATTTCGGCAGTCATATTTTTTCTAGCTCCATTCTCATCAACGGCAGAAATACCTGTTTTAATATATAGAGGTTCATTGTTAGGATTATCAAAAAGTAAAACGGCTTTTTTACTTTCAAACTTATAATTTTTAGAAATTGCAATACCTTCTCCATCATCATATACAATATCTTTTATGGGATGCGAAAATTTGATATGATAAAATAAACGTTGGTCAGCAGCCCAAGCTTCAGAATGTCTAAAACCACTAATTTCAAAATCATTGAGCTTATTTATTTTATGATCCAAAACTTTATCGCGATGCTGTAAATCTAAAACTACATATTGGTTTTCATTTGAAGGAAATTGATATTTATGAATTCCACTTCTTAAAGAAACGGTTAATTCAACATCTATATGAGTAGAATCTAAATGGACTTTATAATAACCTGGTTCTGCAAATTCATTATCATGAGAAAAATGAGCACGATATCCTTTTTTACCGTCTGCACCATTATTAAAGGTTATGGTATTAGTTGGCATTAACAGTATATCTCCATAATCACTAATGCCTGTTCCGCTAAGATGTGTATGCGAGAATCCGTAAATATAGTCGTCTGAGTAATGATAACCAGAACAACCATCCCAACCTTCTAAACGTGTATCTGGACTCAATTGCATCATGCCATAAGGCAATGTTGCACCAGGATAGGTATGACCATGGCCACCAGTACCAATAAAGGTGTTTACATAACTTATAAGTGGTTGATCTTTTTTGGCTTCAATAACAGAAGGCGAATCTTTACAATTAAAAAAGAACAGAATGAAAATTAAAACGAAGGTTAGTTTATAGTTCATCAAAAAGATTGCTAATTTTAATGCATCTAATATACTAAAATGCAAATCAAGAAAGTAATTGCTTTATTTCTTTTTGTACAGTTGTTGTTTAGCTGTCAAGAAAATGAAATTTATAATACTGAGGTTGAGATTATTCCGATGCCTTCGACCCTAATAATTGATGACGGCAATTTTGTTTTAAATAGTTCAACAGGAATTAATTATCCAAAAGAATTAAAAGTTTCAGCAGAATTTTTTAAAGCATTTATTGAAGGAAGTAAATTAATTCAGCTCAAAAAAGGAAATGACATACAATTCATTTTTGACGCAGCAATAGAGAACGACGAAGGGTACTTACTTAAAGTAAGTTCAGATAAAATTCAAATAAAAGCCTCAACAGATCAAGGTGCTTTTTATGCTGTGCAGACTTTAAGACAGTTAATGCCGTCAACTCTAGAGAATGGTAATTATAAGTCGGAGGAAATTAATATTAGGACATTGACTATTAAAGATCAACCGCAATTTTCTTATCGAGGAATGCACTTAGATGTAGGACGACATACATTTTCGGTTGATTTTATAAAAAAATATATAGATGCATTGGCAATGCTAAAAATGAACACGTTTCATTGGCATTTAACCGAAGATCAAGGTTGGCGTATTGAGATTAAAAAATATCCAAAACTTCAAGATATAGCTGCCTACAGAGATGAAACATTAATAGGTCATTACAACGACCAACCACATCAGTTTGATAATAAAAAATATGGAGGTTATTATACACAAGCAGAAATTAAAGCTGTTGTAGCTTATGCAGAAGAACGCTTTATCACCGTAATTCCTGAAATTGAAATGCCAGGTCATAGTCAGGCAGCAATTGCTGCTTATCCCGATTTAGGGTGTACAGGTGAGCAAGTTGAGGTAGCAAAAAAATGGGGAGTATTTGAAGAAATTTATTGTACAAAGGAAGAAACCTTTAATTTTCTTGAAGATGTTTTAGACGAAGTTTTAGAGTTATTTCCGAGTAAATACATTCATATCGGAGGAGATGAAGCACCAAAAACGCGTTGGAAAAATTGCAAAGATTGTCAGCAAAGAATGAAAGATGAAGGTTTGAAAGATGAGCACGAATTACAGAATTACTTTATCACCAGAATGGAAACATACCTCAATTCTAAAGGTAGACAAATTATTGGTTGGGATGAAATTTTGGAAGGAGGTTTGGCACCAAATGCAACCGTAATGTCTTGGAGAGGAACAGACGGAGCTGTGGAAGCAGCAAAATCTGGTCATAATGTAGTGATGACACCAACATCACATTGCTATTTTGATTATTACCAATCGGATAATGAAGATGAACCCACTGCAATTGGTGGATTTCTACCATTAGAAAAAGTGTATGGATTCAATCCAATTCCTGAAGAATTAACTCAAGATGAAGCTAAATATGTGCTTGGTGCTCAGGGCAATATTTGGACAGAATATATGCAAACAGAAGACCAAGTTGAGTATATGGCTTTTCCAAGAATGCTTGCGATGAGCGAAGTACTTTGGTCTGATTCTGAACAAAAAAACTATGAGAATTTTGTAAAACGGTTGGAGAATTTTCACAAACGATTAGAGGCATTAGATATTAATTACGCCAATCATTTATATGAGATTGAAGGAGATTTAGTTTCACAAGATGGCAAATCATTTTATAAGTTAAAAACATTGACCGAAGGCAAAACGATTCGTTATACTTTAAATGGCAATGAACCAAATATAAATTCTAAAATATATACATCCCAAATTCTAATTACAGAGCGTGTAACTATAAAAGCAGCTGTTTTTAATTCTGAAAAGCAACTTGGTAAAATGTTTAGTCAAAGCATTAATTTTCACAAAGCCTTAGGAGCAAAAATAACTATGGATAAACAACCTCATAAAGCCTATTCTGGCAGTGGAGCAGAAGGTTTAATAAACGGAATCAATGGAAGTGATTCACGTTATGGTGATAAAGAATGGTTAGGGTTTTGGGGAGAGGCTATTGAGATTGAAATTAATTTGAGAGAAGTAAAACACATTCAGTCTATTGAAACACGGTTTCATAATGGACAAGGACAATGGATTTATGCGCCAAAATATATTGAAATTAGTTTTGATGGCAGTGATTTTGAAGGTTTTGAAATTGGTAATTCGGAAGAATTATTAGTTTTGTTTCTTCAGAATTTTAAAAATGTCAAAGCTCAAATGGTTAAAATAAAAATTCCAAATTACGGAACAATCCCAGAAGGAAAACAAGGATCAGGAAACAAAGCTTGGACTTTTATTGATGAGGTTATTATAAAATAAAATTACTCCTAAACAATCTACATGAAGAACTTAATTATGGCAGGCATCTTATTATTTTTAATGGCTTGTACCAATCCGAAAACAGAAAAACAAATTGTTGAAATATCTTGTGGCCAGTGTCAATTCGGATTAACATCCCAAACAGGATGCGATTTAGCACTGCGCTTAGATGATAAAGCCTATTTTGTTGAAGGAGCTAATATTGATGATTTTGGCAATGCTCACGATAAAGATATGGGATTCTGCGAAGTGGTTAGAAAAGCACAGGTTTCAGGTGAGATTAAAGATAATCGCTTTAAAGTGAAAAGCATAAAAATGCTTAACAAAGCAACATCAAACTAATACACGAAATTCACTTCATCGAAACAATTTTGCGTTCGTCTAATGTTGTATTCTTCTTAAAATAAGGGATTTATTACGACATTTTCAAAATGAAGTTTTTAAAATAACGATTCCATAAAAATCACTTCAATTTTAGAGTGAAATTTGGATGCCAAGATATTTTCATAGTATTTCATATTGCTATTAATTTTAAAAAATTACAACAAAATGAAAATTGGAGTCCCAAAAGAAATCAAGAATAACGAAAATAGAGTTGGTATGACACCCTCTGGAGTTTTCGAACTTACAAAAAACAATCATACCGTTTTTGTGCAAAAAGATGCTGGCTTTGGCAGTGGTTTTTTTGACAAGGATTATAAAGATGTTGGAGCAACGGTTTTAGATACAATAGAAGAGGTCTATGCAGCTGCAGATATGATTGTGAAAGTAAAAGAGCCTATTGCAGAGGAATATCCTTTAATTAAGGCGGATCAGGTTGTGTTTACCTATTTTCACTTCGCATCTAGTGAGCCTTTAACTAAGGCGATGCTAAAAAGTGAGGCGGTTTGTATTGCTTACGAAACGGTTGAAGATGAAGATGGTTCTCTACCATTATTAACACCAATGTCTGAAGTTGCTGGTCGTATGGCCATTCAACAAGGTGCTAAATATTTAGAGAAACCGATTAAAGGTCGTGGAGTGTTGTTAGGTGGAGTTCCTGGTGTGCCTCCTGGAAAAGTATTGGTACTTGGTGCTGGTATCGTAGGTATCCAAGCTGCGAAAATGGCTGCTGGTTTAGGAGCGCATGTAACGATTATGGATATTAATATGAAACAATTACGTTATGTAAATGATTTTATGCCAAGTCATGTGGTGACTGAATTTTCGAGCGAATTTAATATTAGAAAACGAATTAAAGATCACGATTTAATTATTGGTGGAGTGCTTGTAAAAGGAGCAAAAGCACCAAAATTAATTACAAGAGATATGCTTAAAGACATGCGACCAGGAACTGTTTTGGTCGATGTAGCTGTTGATCAAGGTGGTTGCATAGAAACTACTAAAGCAACAACGCACGAAGATCCAACATATATCATTGATGATGTGGTACATTATTGTGTAGCCAACATGCCTGGAGCTGTGCCTTACACATCAACTTTAGCGTTAACAAACGTAACGTTACCTTACGTGTTGCGATTAGCAAATCAAGGTTGGGAAGTGGCTTGTGCAAAAGACAAGTCTCTAGCAAAAGGATTAAACATTGTAAAAGGAAGAATTGTTTATAACGAAATTGCAGAAGCTTTCAATTGGTCTGTTGACGCAATGTAGTTGAAAACCACTGCATATTTGACATATCAAATCTGACAAAGGCCAAATTTTAGTACTTAACTAAGATTTGGCTTATTATTTGCTATTCATTTAGTAAATTTACAATACTTAAAATTAAAAATTATGGGTGGATATATGGGATATTACATATTAATTGGTGCTATTGCTTTAGTAAGCTGGTTAGTGAGTAATCAATTAAAACAAAAATTTGCAAAGTACTCTAAAGTACAATTACGAAACGGATTAACAGGTCGTGAGATTGCAGAGAAGATGTTAGCAGATAATGGCATTTTTGATGTTGAGGTGATTTCTACACCAGGTCAATTAACAGACCATTATAACCCTAAAAATAAAACAGTAAACTTAAGTGAGGTAGTTTACAATCAGGCAAATGCAGCTGCTGCCGCAGTTTCTGCTCACGAGTGTGGTCATGCTGTGCAACACGCCACGGCTTATAGTGCATTAGGAATGCGTTCTGCTTTAGTACCAATTGTTAGTATTACGTCTGGGATGTCACAATGGGTTGTAATTGGTGGCCTAGTTTTAGGAGCTGCGGCAGGCGTAGGAATGGGGTATTGGGTATCGGTAGCTGGGTTGGTGATGATGGGTTTTGCAACACTCTTTAGCTTTATAACCTTACCTGTTGAGTATGATGCTAGTAACAGAGCATTAGCTTGGTTAAAAAATAAGAACATGGTCAGTCAAGAAGAATACAAAGGTTCGGAAGACGCACTTAAATGGGCAGCCAGAACGTATTTAGTTGCTGCGATTGGTTCATTAGCATCTCTATTGTATTGGGCACTACAAGTGTTTGGAGGTAGAGATTAAAACTGTAATACATACATTTAAACGAAAAGCTCTGAGAAATCAGAGCTTTTTTATTACTAAAAGATTAAGAAAGGTGCTTGTATTGCATGAGGTTTAATCAGTATAATCTAATTCTGTAAAAGAACCTATCATTGAAGTTGTATTGGCACCATCTGTTGACGACGCTGTAATATTAAATTCACCTGAAATTAAGCGATGTCCTGATATTGAAGGATGTGCTCTATTATTAGTTATAGTAAGATTACCACCAGATGAATAATATGAGATTTCTGGTTCAGTTTGTCTTATTAAAGCATAGGTTACAAAAGAATTAGCATCGACATTGCCCATTTCTTTAACTGTACCACTACTAAAACCACCAGTTCCATTTAAAAATAAGGTTATCATTTCTCCGTTTGGATCAGAAATATCGATGCTTAATGTGTTTCCGTTAGTGCCTTTAGTGATTTGGTAGGCTCCTATTATGAAATTGTAATTAGAAAATGTACCTCCATTAATTGTTGCTGCAAATTCGTTGTCTTGTGCTGGCGGATTGTCGTCATCTTTACTGCACGATAGCGTGATAATAAATAGACATAACATTGAGAGAAGCTGTAGGTTCTTCATAGTTTTTGATTTAAGTTAAGTAATAATATGCTAGCATAATCTCGGCGATAACACTAGATTTATTAACTATAGATTTGGGTTAAATTCCTATGTATTAACATAGTGTATTAGGTTACAATGTAATAAATAATAATTAAAACAAGTAAATAGAGCTCGTTTGCTAAAAAAGATTAAATTTTAATTTGTCTATTAATCTGTTGTTGTAGGGAAATAAAAGTTTCAGTTCTAGAGACGCCTTTTATACTTTGTATTTCAGAATTAAGAACATGCATTAAATGCTCATTATCTTTAGACAAAATTTTTATAAAAATGCTCCAATTACCTGTAGTATAGTGACATTCAATCACTTCAGGGATTTTTTGTAATTGTCGTACAGCTTCAGGATTACTAATGGCTTTGTCTAAATAGATACCAACAAAAGCCATAGTAGTATAACCTAAAATTTTGGGATTAATAATAAATTTAGAACCTGCTAAAAGACCAGATTTTTCAAGTTTTTTCAGACGTTGATGAATTGCAGCTCCAGAAATACCGACGTTACGAGCAATTTGAAGAATTGGTGTTCTTGCATCTTCCATTAATGCTCTAAGTATCTTTTTATCAATACCATCGATATAAATGCCGTTTTCGTTAACTTTCATTGAACATTCGTTTTCATTTCCATAAAAATGGAAACTTTATTATGACAATTTAAAATATAAAAGTACTAAAACGATTTCAAATTATAATTTGAAGTTAGATATTTAGTGGATTATAGCCTAAATAAGGTACGTCTTTCTCATTAAACATAATACCATAAGTTTCAAGTTCTTTTAAAATCGGTGTGTAAACTTCTTTAGTAATTGGTATTTGAACGCCAGGTGTCTTTATCTCTCCATTTAAAATCGCCATAGTTGCAATAGCAACAGGTAAACCTACAGTTTTTGCCATTGCTGTGTAAGTTTGGTCATCTCCAAGAGTAACCATTGTAGATTCAATCTGATGTGTTTCTCCATCAAGTTCATAACCAAATTTGTGGTACATCACAATCATGTCTTTATCCTCTGCGCTCAGCGTCCATTTATCCATAAGTATTTTTTGAAGAATTTGAGCAGGTGTCGCTTTATCTAATTCTACTTTTTTCTTAGCATTAAAAATATCTAGCTCCAAAAATTTATCCCATATAATATCATCTTGGTCAATCTTTAAAGCATGTCTAAATTTAAGCTCAACCGAGTCTGTAGGACTGTAAGGTAAGAAAGCATTTATAAAATCGCGATAAGTCATATTAGAACTATCATCTATGGTGTAACTATCGTCCGTCATTCCGAGTTGCACAAAAACATTCCACGCACGACTAAAACCAACACGTCGCATTGTGCCACGATATAACGTTTTTATATCTTTTAAATCGTAAACATCTTGGTATTTTAAAGAATCTCTATTAGCATACGCTTCAAAACGTCCGTAACCTTCAACTTCTAAAAATTCTGTACGCCTGAATAATCTGTGATATGGAATATATTTAAACTGATTTTCTTGTAAAAATTTTGCTGAACCACCTTGGCCCGCAACAACTACATTTCTAGGATTCCACGTAAACTTATAATTCCAGAGGTTGTTATCACTTTCAGGAGCGACCAAACCACCAGTAAACGATTCAAACAAAATCATTTCCCCACCTTTGGCTCTAATCTGGTCAATCACTTGCATAGCACTCATGTGGTCTAAACCAGGATCTACGCCAATCTCATTCATAAACACAAGACCATTTGCTTTTGCTTCAGCATCTAAAGTCTGCATTTCTTGGCTCACGTAAGATGCGGTAACCATGTGTTTTTTGTAAGTGATACAGTCTTTGGCCACTTCAATATGAAAACGTGCAGGCAGCATAGACACTACTATATCTGCATTTTTAATAGCAGACGTACGAGATTCAGCATTAAAAACATCTAAATGAATGACGTCAGTATTTGATTGGTCTCCAACCAATTTCCTGGCATTCTCTGTATTGAGATCACCTATGGTGATATGAAGGTTTTCAGATTGAGATTTATCTAATAAATATTTTATAAGGTAAGATGCGGATTTCCCTGCACCAATGATTAAAATCTTTCGCATTATAAGTAATTTTGTAAAGCACTAATGTAGTAAATACAATAACGATTCAAAACCGAAATCTCACTTTAATATGAACAAGAAACTTTTAATTACAGGCGCTATTTTAGGAATCCTAGGAATTGTTTTAGGAGCATTCGCAGCACATGGTTTAGAAAAATTGGTGGATGCTAAAGCAATTAAATCTTTTGAAACTGGTGTGCGCTACCAAATGTATCATGCATTATTATTACTCATTTTAGGCAGTACTAGTTATGTAAGTTTTAAATTAAAAAAAGTAATTTTTTATATGGTAGTCATAGGTGTCATCTTCTTTTCTGGTTCTATTTATGGCTTGTCAACAAATGAGCTCACTAGCTTTGATTTTAAGAGCATAGCAATGATTACACCAATTGGTGGATTATTTTTAATTGCGGCTTGGATAGTGATGTTAATCGGTATAATTAGAAAAGAGGTCGATTAATGCTAATACGCAATGCTGTTTCAAAATAAAATTTTAATTTTACAGGACTAAAACAACACAAATATTATGTTAAATCATACCCAATCAGCGAAAACGATTTCGTTAGAGCAATACGGTATTAAAAATGCAAAGGTTAACTATCAGTTATCTTCGGATCAACTCCATGCAGAAACTATAGCTAAAGGACAAGGTGTAGAATCGTCTTCTGGCGCTTTAGCTGTTAATACAGGTGAGTTTACAGGACGTTCTCCAATGGACAGGTTCATCGTTAAGGATGCTATTACAGAAGATAAAATTTGGTGGGGAAAAATTAATATTCCTTTTGAAAGTGATAAATTTCAAAAGCTTTACGACAAAGTGGTGGATTACTTATCGGAAAAAGAACTGTATGTGAGAGATAGTTATGCTTGTGCTGATGAGAACTACAAGCTTAATATTAGAGTTATAAATGAGTATCCTTGGAGCAATATGTTTGCGTATAACATGTTTTTACGTCCTACAGATGAAGAACTAAAAGATTTTTCGCCAGAGTGGGCTGTAATTAATGCACCAGGTTTTATGGCAGATCCAGAAGTTGATGGGACACGCCAGCATAATTTTGCAATACTTGATTTTACACGAAAAATAGCCTTGATTGGCGGTACTGGTTATACAGGCGAAATTAAAAAAGGAATTTTTTCGGCATTAAATTTTATTTTACCGACTCAGAAAAATACTTTACCGATGCATTGCAGTGCCAATGTTGGTAAAGACGGAGATACAGCTATATTTTTTGGTCTTTCTGGAACAGGCAAAACAACGCTATCTACAGATCCCAATCGTAGTTTAATTGGAGACGATGAGCATGGTTGGACTAAGGAAAACACCGTTTTTAATTTTGAAGGTGGTTGTTATGCAAAAGTGATTAACCTATCGCAAGAACAAGAGCCAGAAATATATGATGCCATTAAAAAAGGCGCTATTCTTGAAAATGTGATTTTGGATGACAAAGGAGCCGTAGATTTTGCAGATACATCTATAACACAGAATACTAGAGTTAGCTATCCTATTTATCATATAGAGAATATTAAAGAACCATCAATAGGAAAGAATCCTAAAAATATCTTTTTTTTAACAGCAGATGCTTTTGGTGTTTTACCTCCAATATCTAAGCTAACACCAAGTCAGGCAGCATACCACTTTATTTCTGGTTATACAGCTAAAGTTGCTGGTACAGAAGCAGGTGTGGTAGAACCAGTGCCAAGTTTCTCAGCATGTTTTGGTGCGCCTTTTATGCCCTTACACCCAACAGAATACGCTAAAATGTTAAGCATAAAAATGAAAGAAGCAGGTGTTAATGTATGGTTGGTTAATACTGGGTGGACAGGTGGTCCTTATGGAGTAGGAACACGTATGAAACTTAAATATACACGTGCTATGATTAATGCGGCATTAAACGGAGATTTAGGTGATTATACGTACGAAGATTATCATATTCACTCTGTATTTGGTGTGGCACAACCAAGAACATGTCCTGGAGTACCAACAGAAGTTTTAAGCCCAAGAAAAACTTGGAATGATGATAAAGCTTATTATACGCTAGCTTTTAAATTATCTAATGCGTTTAGACAGAACTTTAAACAGTTTGAAGAGTATGCATCTGAAGAAGTGAGACGTGGTGGACCGCAACGTTATGCGTTCTAACAATAGATATTTATAAAACTAAAAAAGCGATTCTAAATTTAGAATCGCTTTTTTTTGCAGTTTTTTTTAATTATTTGCCTTTATTCACAGAATTAATATACTTCTGTAAAGCCATAGTCATCGATGGAGTTTCTGGTGTTGGTGCAGAAATATCTACACGCAGACCTTTTGCCTTTACGGCTTTAACCGTTGTGTTTCCGAATACAGCGATGCGTGTTTCGTTTTGCTTAAAATCTGGAAAATTATGGAATAACGATTCTATACCAGAGGGACTAAAGAATACCAAAATATCATAAGTCACATTTGATAAATCAGATAAATCACTTATAACCGTTCTATAGAAGGTAGCCTGTTTCCAATTAACGCCCAAATTGTCTAACAATTCTGGTATTACTGGTTTTACTTTATCTGTGGTTGGTAGTAAGAACTTTTCGTCTTTATACTTTTTAATCAAAGGGGATAATTCTTCGAAAGTACGTTTACCAACATAAATTTTGCGTTTTCTGTAAACCACGTATTTCTGTAAGTAATAAGCAACTGCTTCAGATTGGCAAAAATATTTCATGGCATCTGGCACTTTAAAGCGCATTTCGTCTGCTACTCTAAAGAAATGATCTACAGAATTTCTACTGGTTAATATAATTGCAGTGTATTGACTAAGATCAACTTTTTGTTGTCTAATATCCTTTGAAGAAACACCCTCAACATGTATAAAGGGTCTAAAGTCTACTTTTACTTTTTGCTTTTCTTGCAAATCAAAGTATGGAGAGTTCTCTATTTTAGGTTCTGGTTGGGATACTAAAATTGTTTTCACTTTCATACGTAAACCTTCTATTTTAAACGTTATACTCGCTAAAGACCTTGTATAAAAGAACATAAGGTCCAATTTCGAGAGCGCAAAGATACAATAAAAAATAGAAAAAATTCGGATTTATTATTTTTTGATAATTTTTAAAAGAGGCAATAAAGCCAGTCACATTTACTAAAACAATCAGCGATAATGCTACTAAAATAATAATTTTCGAAAAATGATTTGTGTAAAGCAAAAACAAATTTGCAATCAAAACTACCATACCAGAATAGTTTTTAAATGTGGTTTTTTGAAATATGTAATTGTCAATTAAACCATCAATTTGAAAAACGCTCCCAATTAGCCGTTCTAAAAGGGTTTTTATAACCATAATCGTAGAGATTGTAAATAGTAATTTTAAAAAAGGAATGAGTTCAAAAGCTAATGGTGAAATAAACGTAGCGTATGCAATATATAAAAAGATGCTTGCAGAAACCGCAAGATTTATAAATAGAAAACCGTCAAAAGGGTCTATAAATTTCTGCTCTTTAGTGTAAATCTTTAAGTATTTAGAATTACCTATTACGGCCAAAAAATCGTTAAAACGCAATGTATTGACGTATTTTGCTCCAACAATTGCCACCAATCCTAAAATTGTAAAAATTGTAAACCACTCGTTAGTAATGAAATTTCGCATTGTACTAAATTAAAAATAAAAATACCCGTTTTGCATTTTGATTGTTTTCATCAATTCTAACCTAACCCTAAAGGTGAAATTGATAAAATTTTTGATTTATCCTTCACAACATAGGCAAAAAAGTGAAAATTTTCGACATTTAAACTAGGTTCTCTATCAAAATACACAACGCGTATAAAAATATGCTTTTCTTAACATCTTTAAAAAACAAATAGCAATTATAATCCATTAAAAACTTTACTTTTGTTTAAATCCTAAAAGAAGCACAGCGTGCTTTTTAAAAGCGTTTAAATGTCTGACTCTATTGTCATAATTCCTACATACAACGAGATTGAAAATATAGAATCAATCATTGCATCCGTGTTTTCTCAAGAAAAGAAATTTCATGTTTTGGTGGTTGATGATAACTCGCCAGACAAAACAGGTAAAAAGGTTAAGGAATTACAACAGCAGTATAAAACTAATTTATTTCTATTAGAGCGTGAAGAAAAAAATGGATTGGGAATCGCTTATATTTCGGGTTTTAAATGGGCTTTAGAAAGAACTTACGATTATATATTTGAGATGGATGCAGATTTTTCTCACAATCCAAATGATCTTATTAGTCTTTACAACGCTTGCGTAATTGATGGAGCAGATGTATCAGTAGGCTCAAGATATGTAAAGGGCATTACAGTTGTTAACTGGCCAATGTCTCGTATTATCCTATCTTATGGTGCATCACGTTATGTGAGGTTAATTACCAGAATGAAAGTCAAGGATTCTACAGCAGGCTTTGTGTGTTACAAAAGATCGGTTTTAGAAGCTATAGACCTGAAAAAAATTAAATTTGTGGGCTATGCCTTTCAGATTGAAATGAAATTTAAAGCCTACAAAAAGGGTTTTAAAATTGCTGAAATACCTGTTATATTTAAAGATAGAATTAAAGGAAAATCTAAAATGAGCGGAAGTATAATTACCGAAGCTATTTTTGGAGTTATAAATTTAAAATGGAAAAGTTTATTTACTAAGTAGAACGAAAATGGGGAATCAAACACTTATTAAAAACGCAAAAATCGTCAATGAAGGGAAGATTGTTGAAGGAGACATTCTTATCGAAGATAATATTATAAAAGAAATAGATACATCTATTAGTGTAAAATCTGCTGATATGACGGTTATTGATGTAGAAGGTAATTATGTTTTACCAGGTATGATTGATGATCAGGTGCATTTTAGAGAACCAGGTTTAACACATAAAGCAAATATAGAAACAGAATCTAAGGCTGCCTTGGCTGGTGGAATTACGTCTTTTATTGAAATGCCAAACACCAATCCGCAAACCACAACAGTAGAAAAATTAGAGGAAAAGTTTGCGATAGCTGCACAATCATCTCACGCTAACTATTCTTTTATGTTTGGTGGTACAAACAATAATTTAGAAGAGATTTTAAAGGTTAACCCAAAAACAGTCGCAGGTTTAAAATTGTTTTTAGGTTCCTCAACAGGAAATATGTTAGTAGATGATCCTGAAGTCATAGAAAAAATCTTTTCGAGCACTAACATGGTTATCTCTGTGCATTGCGAAGATGAAGCTACAATACGAAAGAATTTAGAGAAATATAAATCTGAATATGGAGATGATATTCCAATGGAAATGCATCCCATAATTAGAAGCGAAGAGGCTTGTTATCTGTCGTCTTCTCAAGCCATTGAATTGGCTAAGAAAACAGGTGCAAGACTGCATGTGTTCCATTTATCAACTGGAATAGAAACAACACTATTTTCAAACAAAATTCCCTTAAAAGATAAAAAAATCACTGCAGAGGTGTGTATCCATCATTTATGGTTTACTGACGAAGATTATGAACGAAAAGGCAGTCATATAAAATGGAATCCTGCAGTAAAAACTTCGAATGATAGAGATTTACTCTGGAAAGCACTTTTAGATGATAGAATAGACGTCATCGCTACAGATCATGCACCTCATACTTTAGAAGAGAAAAGTAACCCTTATACAAGTGCTCCTTCAGGTGGTCCGTTGGTTCAGCATGCTTTAGTAGCATTGTTAGAAACACATCACCAAGGCAAAATTTCAATTGAAAAAATTGTTGAAAAAGCATGTCACAATCCTGCAATCTTATTTGATGTAGAGAATCGAGGTTATATAAAGAAAGGGTATTATGCAGACTTGGTTATCGTGAATTTAAATAGTCCTTGGACTGTAAATAAAAGTAACATCCTTTACAAATGTGGTTGGTCTCCATTTGAAGGCAATACATTTAAAAGTAGAATAACACATACTTTTGTTAATGGCAAATTGGTCTACAACAATTTTAAGGTTTTAGACGTTAAAGCTGGGCAAAGATTAACTTTCAATAGATAGTATGAAACAAATATGTATAAGTATAGTACTAAGTCTTTTGGTTATTGCTTGCAGTAGCGATAAACCTAAAAAACCAGAAAATCTCATATCTAAGGAGAAAATGGAGCAGGTACTATATGATTTGTATATAATTAATGCTGCTAAAGGAGCTAATAGAAAACTTTTGGAGCATAATGGCTTCATGCCAGAAACCTATGTGCTTACAAAGTATAATATTGATAGTATTCAATTTAGGCAGAGTAACGACTATTATGCATTCGATGCTATTGCCTATAAGAACATTGTAGAGAACGTAAAAAAAAGGTTAGAGAAAGATAAAATTGTTTTTGAAAAGTTACAAAAAACTGAAGGGCAGGCAGCCAAGAGAAGAAGAGATTCTTTAAGCAAAATCAATACTAAAAAGAAAGATTCAATTAAAAAAATAAATAAAGAAAAGTCTAATAGTTAAGACGTTATTTTAAGTCGGTAAGGTATAAGTTTCCGACGTCTTCAATTGATCGGTCTATTGGTTTAAACTTAAAATTCAAAGTATTTTTTAATTTAGTATTATCATATTTGGCAACACTTATAGCCGACTTTGCAGTTTGTTTAGAAAGACTGCGACGATTACCCAATAATTTATGGCTCAGCCAATCTAATCTCCAAGCAATTGCCAATAACCATTTTTTCGCTTCTTTTTTTGGTGGCTTTACGTTTAAAACCTGTGCGGTTTTAAATTGAAAATCTTTAAATGTTAAGTTTTCAGAAACAAGAATAAAGCTCTCGTTCTTAGTATCGCTATCCATAAGTTGATGCATTGCTTTAATAACATCCCAAACGTCTACATAGCCAGTAACACCATTTACATAATAACGCATGCCACCATAAATTTTTCTGAATAAATTACCACTGCTGCCACCATGCCAATAGCCAGCACCTAGAATAATACCAGGATTTACAATCACAGCATCCAAGCCTTCTTGTGTACCTCGCCAAACTTCGAGCTCAGCACCATACTTTGTTATGGCATAAACACTATTGTCGTCCTCAGGATTCCAAGGTGTTTCTTCGTCAATTAATTGTTTAGGATCTGTGTTATGACCAATGGCTGCAATAGAACTCACATAACATAATTTTTTAATTTTATGACTAATAGATAAATTTACAATGTTGGCAGTTCCCTCAATATTAATTTTGCGGAGTACTTTATATTTATTGGGTTCAAAGGATACAAAAGCTGCACAGTGATAGACATGTGTTATATTTTTAAACGCAGTTTGAAGTTTAGGTATATTATTTATATCTGCCTCAATCCATTCGATTTTATTAAATAAGCTTTCAGCATCGGCAGAAAAATAAGAGAATACATGTTTAACGCGCTTTAACGTTTTTTCCCTTCGATAAGTTGCGCGCACATTGTCATTAGTACTCACTAAATTAAAGAGTAAATGTGAGCCAACTAATCCAGTTCCGCCTGTTACTAATATCATGTATATACTTTATTAAATCAAAAATCGGTTACTGAGCGTAGCCGAAGTAAAATTACGTTAAAATTGTCTTTTGTCTTTTCATGTGGAAACATATCTTTGTTGAAATTTAACTTTAAAAATAATGGGAAAGCATTTTGTTGAAGAATTAAAATGGAGAGGTATGTTGCATGATGCTATGCCAGGCATAGAGGATCATCTAGCAGAAGCCATGCGAAGTGCTTATGTTGGTTTTGACCCAACTGCAGATTCTTTGCATATTGGTAATTTAGTTCCTATTATGTTATTGGCACATTATCAACGCTGTGGACACAAACCAGTAGCTTTGGTTGGCGGAGCAACAGGTATGATTGGTGATCCGTCAGGTAAATCTAGCGAGCGTAATCTGTTAGATGAAAAAACGTTGAGATATAACCAAGATGCTATAAAAAACCAATTATCTCATTTTTTAGATTTTGAAAGTAATGACGCTAACGCGGCAGTTTTAGTGAATAATTACGATTGGATGAAAGACGTCTCGTTCCTAGAATTTATTAGAGATGTAGGCAAACACATTACGGTTAATTACATGATGGCAAAGGATTCTGTGAAGAATAGAATTTCTAGTGCATCATCTAACGATGGTATGAGTTTTACAGAATTTACGTATCAATTGGTGCAAGGTTATGATTTTTTGCACTTATATAGAGCCAATGACTGTTCTATCCAAATGGGAGGAAGCGATCAATGGGGAAATATTACCACAGGTACAGAACTAATTAGAAGAATTGCTAGTGGTAAAGGATTTGCCATAACATGCCCTTTAATTACAAAGAGTGATGGGTCTAAATTTGGCAAGTCAGAGGGTGGCAATGTATGGTTAGATGCCAACAGAACATCTCCGTATAAATTTTACCAGTATTGGTTGAATTCTAGCGATGAAGATGCTGAAAAATATATTAAGATTTTCACATTTTTAAGTCAAGAAGACATAGAAAAGGTGATTTTAGAACATTCTAAAACTCCGCACTTACGTTTACTACAAAAACGTTTAGCAGAAGAAATTACAACAATGGTGCATTCTAAAGATGACTATGAGAATGCAGTAAAAGCTTCAAAAATTCTTTTCAGTAAATCATTTAAAAACGATATTACTACGTTAGATGAAAAAACCTTTTTAGATGTATTTGAAGGTGTGAAACAGGCTGAAATTTCTAAGTCAGAGTTTAATGACGGTCTAGATATGATTGGTGCTTTGGCGGCTAAAACTAATTTTTTAGCTTCTAATGGCGAAGCACGAAGAGCACTTAAAGAAAACGCTATCTCAGTTAATAAAGAAAAGGTGAAAGAGGATTATAACTTATCTTCTGAGGATTTGATCAATGACAAGTATGTTATTATAAGTAGAGGTAAGAAAACAAATTTTATACTCAAGGTAGTTTAGCATATTTCACTAAGATTGACATAAAAAAATGCCCAAAATTTCTTTTGAGCATTTCTAACCAATCAATCAACTAAGAGACTATCGAAGTTAATTTTTCTTTTTCATAGAATTAATTAAACTTTATAGCCTCCCAATTTAAGTCGGCTTTTTCTTGTAAACCTTTCACATCATTTTTAGTCCATTTTTCTAAAGTATTATTTCCCCAAGAGTTATAGAACAGATAGAGTTTACCGTCTCTTATTTCAAAAGTCTCTGGATCTATACCAACTTTTTTAGATTTTGTGGCAATCGCATACGCGCAATAACCACCATATTGTGGAGTGTAAACTTCTGGGTTTTTTAAAAATGTATTTAGGTTTTCCTGAGAACTGAATTTATACTTAGCACGTTCATAACTAGTGGTATATTCTTTAGAACCTTCAATAGCCTTATTATTAAAATACGCAACAACATCGTAGCCTTCAGCAATAAAACCTTTTCTAAGGTTGTAGTCTATGGTCTGTGAGAATGCCATTGAAGTGATAAGAATAGATAATGCTATAGAAAGTTTCATAATCTCATTAATTACTGATGTATTTAAGTCGAAAAAATGATAAAAACTTACAATGCCATTAAATTACAGCCTCTAATATCTGAATTGTCAAAGCGTCCAATAATTTCAAACTGACCATTCTCATCAACCTTGCCTAAATCTTGCGTAGCTATAAATGAACACGAATTAAGATTAGATAAGTCAATAATATTTATACCTCCTGTTTTATTGGGTTGTTGAAGCGAAAGTGCATCTTCAGTGTCTCGTGTTAGAACTTTCATCCATTTCGGACATTCAAAAGTACCATTACCTTTAGAATACGCCTGACTCAAAAGTTCAGTCATACCATATTCACTATGAATTTTTGTAACTCCAAAACCCTTTTTTAGAATTTCATGTAATTCTTGTCGTATTATTTCTTTTCTTCTGCCTTTCATACCACCAGTTTCCATAACTATAGTATGTTTTAAGTTGAATTGAAAGTGTTCAATTAAATCTAATAATGCAAAAGAAACACCAATCAATACCGTTTTTTGCCCTTTAGCTTCGAGCTTAAGTAAGGTTTGTGCTAAATCTTTAAGATTATCTAAGTAAAAGCCACTTTCTGGTTGTTTAGACTTTTTGATTAAATCATCTACCATATATATTAAAGAAGAGCCATTACGTTCTAAGTAAGATGGCAATAAAGCCAAAACGACATAATCTTCTATATCGCCATAGAAACACTTAAAACCCTCTAAATAGCTTTTTTCATAAAGTTTAATATCTGTGACGACATGTTTGCTATTAACGCTTCCTGTAGTGCCAGAACTTGTAAAGGTTTTTTCAATAGCATTTTTAGTGCTTAAGACCTTATGCGTTTTAAAAAATTGAATAGGTAAAAAGGGAATATTCTCAATATGTTTTACGTCTGAAGGATGTCTGTAAAGTAGATCGCAAAACGAACGATAAATAGTATTATTTTCAAACTGAAACCTAAATATTTCTAGCGCTAAAGTTTCAAATTCAGCATTAGATGTTATATTAAAAATGGCTTTAGGGTTTATCATAATATTTGACTAAACTCAAAAACTCGAGTTAGTTTATAACGCATTAATTTGGTTGCTGAGCGTAGTCGAAGTACAAAAGTATGGAAAATAAAAAAGCGTAGCTTGAATTTTCAAGCTACGCTTTATAAGTATAAAAAATTACGTTTATCTAATTACTAGTTTTTTAATAGTAGAATTAGTGTTCTGAGTAATTTTTACAATGTAAATACCAGATTTTAAGTTAGAAACATTTAACGTATTATTTGTTAGAATTTCGTTTTTAACTTGTTTACCTAAGATATCAAAAACGCTTACATTCATAGCTTCGTTGCTAGATGAAGTAATAGTTAAAGACCCTGTATTTGTTGGGTTAGGATATAATGAAAAACTAATAGCGTTAAAATTATCTGTAGATAAAGTGATATCATTTAAATCTCTCACATATATTTGAGTAGTACCATTAAACTCACCTGCAACAGCAACTAAAGAAGGAACCACAATTGAAGGTATAATTTCACCAATATAATCTGCACCAAAGAAGTCTGTACGCTTAGGAATAGTATTTGTTCCATCAGTTACATCATAGTTTTGACCTGTAGCAAATGTCGCTGTGCCATCTCCATCGGTAAAGGTTACATTTTGTAGTTCTACTAATTCAGACTCATACATGTCTGCTGAAGCATTTAAATCAGCAATCGTAACAGTCTGAGGTGTAACTGCGTTACCTGAGGACGCAATAACACCAGCATCAGAAGTTGGTATAAATCTTAGAATACCATTGCTATCAGTAGTTGTGCCTCTTAAACCAGAAACTAAATCTCCTACAGCATAAGTAGTCGCTATTACACCAGCATCATCATAGATTAACACTCCACTAATATTAGTGTCTTGTATCCATTTTCTATTTCTAAAACCGTCTGTATGTGTTACTAAAGAAGCTCCAGTAATTTCATAGAATCTACCAAGACCATTAGCATCCACATCTGCTCTTAAAGCAGTAACATCTGCGACTATGACAAGGCTACCTACACTAAATGACACCATATCAGTATCTAAAACACCACCATCAATTAAGTCAACAGTTACATTATAAGTCGTTCCATTGGTAGTTGGAATTGAAAAAGGACTTGTAGCGTTATTAGTTACAGTACCATTTACAGTTACATTAACAGTTTCTCCACCATTTAAATTAGCAGTAGAAAACTCTAAGTCAACGTTTGTTGTACCTGGAGAAAATACAGTTGCGTCTGTAGGCGCTGTAATTGTTATTTCAGGAGAAGTAACAAACCCATCAATAATTCTAATATTATCCACAGATATATCTTCGTCTCCAGCACCTAATCCATCAAATACTAATCTTACATCAACTAAATTACCAGTACCTAAAGCTATTGTAAATTCACCAAAAGTAGGACTCAATTCTGTTCCGTCACCAATACCATCGAGATCAGTATCTTGAGAAGGTATTGATACATTAAATCCTGTTGCTGCAGTAGTTGCAAATTGTAGTACCTTGGTATAAGTTCCTGAGTTGTCATAATCAACTTCTACATAAAATAAATCTCCACCATCCCAGTCAAAATTTCCATCTGAAGGTGCGTCTTCAGCTAAAAGCATTGCAAGTGTTAGATTTGTAAATGTAGAAATATCTATATCATCAAAAAGTAAAGTCTGTAGGTCGCCTCCAGAACCTCCACATTCTGTAGCATCAATATCTTGAGCTGCAAAAAAGAAAGTGCCATCACCACCGTTTACTTCGTAGGCTGAACTTATATCAGAACCATCGGTTCTTGTGAAAAAATCGCCAGAACCATCGTTACAATTAATAGAGGTTGTACCACTATTTCCAGTTTCAAAAGATTCTTGAAAAACAGTTGTTTGAGCAAAAGAATATGCTCCGATCAAAAAAGTAAATAATAAAAAGTAATTTTTTTTCATAATTGATTTTTAAAAAAGTTAGATTATAAATATACTAACAAATAGTTAGACTGTATATAATAATTTATCAACAATACATTTCTTTATAATAAGTTAATATATTAGCTGTCAGAGCGTTTTAAATGTTGTTGACTTCTAATACAATGTTAGCTAATTGTTATCAATCTAACATTTTTGTTGACATAAGATAGATATACTTTATATTTACCCTAACACAAAACCTAACTAATACATTGAAAAAAAAGGATATTAAAATTTTGTTAGTAGATGATGAGCCAGATATCTTAGAGATTGTAGGTTATAATTTATCTGCAGAAGGCTACCAGGTCATTACAGCAGACAATGGTGTTAAAGGTGTAGAAAAAGCAAAAAAGCACAATCCACATTTAATTATATTGGATGTAATGATGCCAGAAATGGATGGTATTGAAGCCTGTGAACGAATTAGGCAAGATGCTTCACTCAATAATACAATCATTACTTTTTTAACTGCTAGAGGAGAAGACTATTCTCAAGTTGCTGGTTTTGATGCTGGAGCAGACGATTATATAACCAAGCCTATTAAGCCCAAAGTTTTAGTCAGTAAAGTTAAGGCATTGCTAAGACGCCTAAAAGATGCGGAAGCAACAACAGATAATATAAAGATTGGTGACCTTGTAATTAACCGAGAAGAATATAAAATCATTAAGAAAGGAAAAGAAATTATCCTACCTAGAAAAGAGTTTGAATTGCTTTCACTACTAGCAACCAAGCCAGGTAAAGTATTTAAACGTGAAGAAATTTTAGATAGAGTTTGGGGTAATGAGGTTGTTGTTGGTGGAAGAACTATCGATGTACATATAAGGAAACTTCGTGAAAAAATTGGTAACAAATCTTTTAAAACCGTTAAAGGTGTGGGTTATAAGTTTGTAGACTAATCTAATTTTCAATATTAAAACAGTATAGAAGATTGCGTTAAAAATTGAACAACAATGATTACTATGCTTCGTTTTTTAAACATTCAAATAATAAGCAATTCAAATATGCAATACGATATTTAATAATTAAATTGGTGTAATGCAAAAAAACAATCTTAAAAAATCATATAAATTTGCTTTAAGAACAGCGTTATACGTTACGTTGTTTATAACGCTTCTTGTGAGTAGTTTTTTATACTACTTCCATACCTTTAATTGGCAAGTTGTGTTTTTTCCACTTATTTGTTTTCCATTATCCTTCGCTATTGTACAATATAGAGTAGAGCGTTTTATTTATAGACGTGTAAAGAAAATTTACGACGATCTTACCCTTTTAGAATCCACAAGTTTGAGGCAACATCCCATTACTACTGATATGGACACTCTAACCAAAGAAATTGACAAATACGCTAGAGATAAAAAGTTAGAAATTGAAACTCTTAAAGTTAGAGAAGAATATAGAAAAGAGTTTATCGGTAATGTTTCCCACGAACTAAAAACACCACTCTTTACAGTACAAGGTTATATAGATACACTTTTAGATGCAGGAATAGATGATAGTAAAATGAGAAAAAAATACCTCACTAGAGCAAGTAAAGGTGTTGAGCGTCTCACATACATTATTAAAGATTTAGATATGATTACTAAACTAGAGATTGGCGATCTTAGTTTAGATAAAGAAAAATTTGACATAGTTAACTTAGTAGAAAGTGTTTTTGAACTTTTTGAAATGAAAGCAGCTAAGAAAAGTCTAACCTTAGCCTTTGATATCGATTACCCAGAACCAATACAAGTATTTGCAGATAAAGAACGTGTGCAACAAGTACTAACCAATCTTGTCGTTAATTCTATTAAGTATGGAAGAGAGAAAGGCACAACTGAAGTCAGTATAGAAAATCTAATAAAAAACAAAGTCATTATTAGGATTACAGATAATGGTGAAGGTATTTCAAAACAAAACATTCCACGTTTATTTGAACGTTTCTATCGTGTAGATAAAAGTGGTTCTCGTAAAGAAGGAGGCTCTGGGTTGGGATTATCTATTGTAAAACATATTATAGAAGCTCACGAAGAAAAAATGTATGTTGAGAGTGAACTTGGTGTTGGTAGTGAATTTTCATTCACTCTAGAAAAGGCGAAATAATTCCTTAAAATTAACAGCACAATCTAAAGATTTAAAACCTGAGTAATTTGCAACATCAGAAAGCATATTTATCTTAAATTCAGCTTGATTACAGTATGGTGCGATACGCTCATTCTCTAGTTTTTGAGCTAAGTATTTTTGTTCAAATTGCTGAGGTGTAGGTATAAAAAAGGCATTTTTTTCAAGTTTTGCTAAATCCATTATTGTGGTGTAACCAGATCTGCTTAAAATAAGTTGACTTTCATTTATGGCAACTTCTAATTCGTTGCTGGTCATAAAATTATAAATAAGCATATTGTCAATAATTTCTGTTTTTTGTTGAGGTGTAATCTTCCCTTTTACAAAAATTACATTTCCATTATAGAACTTCAAATCACTTAATAATTTTGTTTCAAGAATTGTACGCTGAGGTTCTGGTCCAGAGAGTAAGACCAAAAGGTCATTTTTTATTTTTAAATCGAGGTTTTTAAATCGAGATAAAGGTCCTAAATATTTTATAGGATGTTTATAGCCTTTAAGATGTCCTAACGCGCCACTGAGATTATCTGTACCACTATGGTCTGGCACCCAACATTCGTTAAATTTAGAGATAATTTGTTGATGTAATTTAGAACTCAACCACGTTGTGTTTCCACTTAAAACACGCAACTGATGCGTCATAAAAACAGACGGAATAGTCTTATATCTCGCGCCAAAACGATTGTCTGAAATAATGCCAGCTATGTGCTCCCTTTCAACCAATGCTTTTATAACTTTCTTTTCTTTACTTATCGTTTTTAGTATATGCGGAGCGTCTTTTATAAACTTCAATTTAAAGCTACCAGCTTTTTTTGCGTATGTGATGTTGTAAGAAGGAAGTGCAATAGTTTTTAATTCTGGGAATTCCTTTTTCAATAATTCTAAAGCCGCTCCATCACTAGCTATTATGGGTTCAAAATTATATTTATGTAATGCGTTTATAATTGGAATACAGCGTGTGGCATGACCCAAACCCCAATTTAAGGGAGCAACTAAAATTCGCTTTTTATGTTTGGTTGAATTCAGAATTTATTTATTTTAAACATCTATAAGTCAAACAAAGATAAACCTAAAATGTTTCCTTAATTTTACCAAAATATTAAGAGTAAGACGATTTAATCATAAAATTAAGTGGGAAGCAAAAATAAACTCAAAAGATTTAAGGAAAATGAAACCTTTCCTAATGTTTTTCAACCAACGCGAGATGAATTGGTGAAAGAACACTATGGTCTTAAAGGGAAATGGAAGAAAGACATTTTTAAAAATAACAACCCTTTAGTTTTAGAATTGGGCTGCGGAAAAGGTGAATATACCGTTGGATTGGCAAAGCGTTACCCAAATAAAAATTTTATTGGGATAGATATTAAAGGAGCCCGTTTTTGGAGAGGTGCAAAAACTGCAATAGAAGAAAACATTCCTAATGCAGCTTTTATAAGAACGCAAATAGAGCTTATAGACCAAGTTTTTGCGGAAAACGAAGTGGATGAAATCTGGATTACCTTTCCCGATCCTCAAATAAAATACCAACGCACAAAGCATCGCATGACGAACCTTCAATTTTTAGAACGCTACAAAAAAGTGCTAAAACCAGATGGTTTAATGCATCTAAAAACGGATAGCGAATTTATGCATGGTTACACATTAGGATTGTTGCATGGAGGTGGTTACCAAGTACTTTATGCCAACCATAATGTTTATAAATTAGAAGGCAGTCCAGAAGACGTAACCCAAATCCAAACCTTTTACGAAAATCAGTATTTAGAAAAAGACAAAGCAATTACGTATATTAGATTTAAAATCAACTAAAATTTGAGTATCACAGTCGTCTTTTTTCTGGGACTTTTTGTTGCCCTTGTTGGTGTTATTCCGCCAGGATTACTGAATATGACAGCAGCAAGAATTAGCCTTAAAGAAGGTGCTGGTCGTGGCATAATGTTCTCAACAGGAGTGTCTATAGTTGTTTTTATTCAAACGTATATAGCAGCTATCTTTGCAAGGTATTTATCTAATCGACCAGATATTGTTGAAATCCTTCAACGTGTAGCTTTTGTCATTTTTGTTCTTATTACAATTTACTTCTTAGTATTAGCTTCAAAACAAAAAGAGGTAAAAGCCAAAACTGAAATTAAAAGTAAGCACGGACGTTTGTTACATGGTATGTTGCTTTCTGCACTCAATGTGTTTCCTATTCCATATCAAGCCTATATGACCATAACTTTAGCCTCTTTTGGTGTAATGGATTTTGAACGCACTAACATTATTACATATGTTACTGGTGCGTCAATGGGAACCTTTGTAATGCTATATTTCTATATTTTCTTTTTTGATAAAATAAAGGATAGAAAATTCACCTCCCAAAAAAGTATGAATTATAGCATTGGTATTATTACAGGTATTGTGGCATTAGTAACCTTCATTAATATTCTAAGAGAATTGTAATGAAACCTGAAACTTTAGGATTTTTCGAGAAAGTATATGAAGTTGCTAGATTGGTGCCTTATGGAAAAGTAACAAGCTACGGAGCCATTGCCAAATATTTGGGTGCTGCTAAAAGCGCTAGAATTGTTGGTTATGCGATGAATGGTTCTCATGGAAAAGACGTACCAGCACATCGCGTAGTAAACCGAAAAGGATTATTAACTGGGAAACATCATTTTGAAGGCACTAATTTAATGCAACAACTTCTCGAAAATGAAGGTATAGAAGTTATAGACAATCAAATTCAAAACTTGGAATCTGTGTATTGGGATCCTGCAAAAGAATTAAAGTAGATTTTTGCTATTAACAAACCCAATCCTTTCATTATTCAATTCAATTTATTCGCTTCAAAATCTAAAGTTTTCGCCCTATCTTTGCATTTAGAATAAATCTAGATAAGCAATGAAATGAGCCAAAATGAAGCATTCTGGTTGTCCTAGAATATAAATGGCGAATTCCTCTGACTGAGTAGTAAAGTTCAATATTAACAGATGAAACTAAACAAACAAGATATATTAAACGCGCTAAAAACTATTACAGCTCCTGGCGAAGGAGAAAATATGGTAGATAGTGGAGCGGTAACTAATGTGGTAACATTCGCAGATGAGGTTATTGTAGATATTACAATAAAAAATCCAAGTCTTCAAGCCAAAAAGAAAACAGAAGTTGAAATTTTGCAAACCATTCACAAACAAGTTTATGAGAAGGCAAAAATAAAAGTGAATATTAAGGTAGATGCTCCTGCTAAGCCAGCGACAAACCAAATTAAAGGGAACCCAATTCCTGGGATTCAAAATATTGTAGCCGTAGCCTCAGGAAAAGGTGGAGTAGGTAAATCTACTGTAACAGCAAATCTAGCAGTGACTTTAGCTAAAATGGGCTTTAAAGTTGGAATTCTCGATGCTGATATTTACGGACCGTCAATTCCAATAATGTTCGATGTTGCTAATGAACGACCATTGTCAGTAACTATAGATGGCAAATCTAAAATGAAGCCTGTAGAAAACTATGGAGTAAAAATATTATCAATCGGCTTTTTTACAAAACCAGACCAAGCTGTAATCTGGAGAGGACCAATGGCCTCAAAAGCTTTAAATCAAATGATTTTTGATGCTGCTTGGGGAGAATTAGATTTTCTATTGCTCGATTTACCTCCAGGTACAGGTGATATTCATTTAAGTATTATGCAAGCACTTCCTATTACAGGAGCTGTTGTTGTAAGTACCCCTCAAAATGTAGCTTTAGCTGATGCTAAAAAGGGTGTAGCAATGTTTCAACAAGATAGTATCAATGTACCGGTTTTAGGGATTATAGAGAATATGGCCTATTTCACACCAGTTGTCCCGATAGCTATCGGGATACCAGAGACAAGACATTACATATTTGGTAAAGAAGGGGCAAAAAATCTGGCTGAAGATTTAGAAGTTCCTTTTTTAGGGGAAGTTCCACTAGTACAAAGTATTAGAGAAGCAGGAGATATTGGGAGACCAGCAGCTATGCAAACCGCAACACCAACAGAAGAAGCTTTCGAGAAAATTACAAGAGAAGTTGTGCAACAAGTGGTCAACAGAAATGAGGCATTACCAGCAACTGAAGCAATAAAAATTACAACAATGGCAGGCTGTTCTGCAATAAAAAAATAATAATTCATTCATTCCCTCAACTTTGGAGAGGGTTAGGGTGAGGAATAAGAAATAAATGAGCGCAGAGGAACTTAAATTAAACGTAGAAAAAGCATTAGATGAGATTCGTCCATTTCTGCAAAGCGATGGAGGTGATATCTCTTTGCTCTCTATTGAGGATGGTAAATTTGTAAAAGTTCAACTAGAAGGAGCTTGTACATCTTGTAGTGTTAATCAGATGACATTAAAATCTGGAGTAGAAATGACTATAAAGAAATATGCTCCACAAATAGAAAAAGTTATTAATGTAGAATAGGTTTTGGGCGTGACCACAAGGGTCAGGCTTTCCGCTATATCTCTGACGAAAATGTCAGAGGATGCCGCTTCAATCCCTCACGCGCTTACTCAAACTTAAAATTTCAGTTTAACAAGAAAAAATTAAGGTAGTTATCATGAGATTCCTGCCTTCGCAGGAACAAAATGATTACAACAGATATACTTATAATTGGTGCTGGACCAACAGGATTGTTTACAGTTTTTGAAGCAGGCCTTTTAAAATTAAAATGCCATTTAATAGACGCTTTACCACAACCAGGTGGTCAATGTTCTGAGATTTATCCCAAAAAACCAATTTACGATATTCCAGCCTATCCAGAAATTTTAGCTGGTGATTTAACAGAAAAATTACTAGAGCAATGTAAGCAGTTTGAACCAGGTTTTACACTCGGTGAACGTGCTGAGACTATTAAAAAGCAAGAGGATGATACATTTATTGTTACTACAAATAAAGGAACAAAGCATCAAGCTCCTGTCGTTGCTATTGCTGGTGGTTTAGGAAGCTTTGAACCAAGAAAACCTTTAATTCATAATATCACTGATTTTGAAGATAAAGGAGTAGAATATATTATTAAAAATCCAGAGATTTATAGAGATAGAAAAATAGTGATTGCAGGTGGTGGAGATTCTGCTTTAGATTGGAGTATCTTCTTAAGTGATGTTGCAAGTAAAGTCACTCTTATTCATAGACGAAATGAATTTAGAGGCCATTTAGATTCGGTTGAAAAAGTTCAGGAACTAAAGAATAAAGGTAAAATAAACTTAATAACACCAGCTGAAGTAGTTGGTATTGTAGGAGATAGAAATGTGAAAGCTATTGTTGTGAAACAAGCGCAGCATATAGAAAAAGAATTTGAAGTAGAGTGTGATCATTTTATTCCATTGTTTGGATTATCTCCTAAACTTGGACCAATAGCAAATTGGGGACTTGAGATAGAAAAAAATGCGATTAAAGTAAATAATGCTTTAGACTATCAAACCAATATCCCTGGTATTTTTGCCATTGGTGATGTGAATACTTATCCAGGAAAATTAAAGTTGATTCTCTGTGGATTTCATGAAGCGACATTAATGTGTCAAGCTGCATATAAAATTATTAATCCAGGAAAACGTTATGTTTTAAAGTACACAACTGTTAGTGGTATTGATGGATTTGATGGAACGCGAAAAGAAGCTCCAAAGGCAGTAGTAAAAGCAATAGAATAAAAAGCTAATTTTAACTTTGAGAGTCTCCTTGTGAACTCAGTAAATCTCAGTGGAATACTAATGGAACAAGACATAAACATAACAATAATAGACAGAGAAGGTGAAATTCATAAAATTGAAGCACCAACGGATATGGCTATGAATTTAATGGAAGTCGTTCGTTCTTTTGAATTAGCTCCAGAAGGCACAATTGGTGTTTGTGGTGGAATGGCTATGTGTGCATCATGCCAATGTTATGTACTAAGTGAAACTGAGTTGCCAGAAATGCAAGATGATGAGGAAGCGATGCTTTCAGAGGCGTTCTATGTAAAAGAAAATTCGCGCTTAGGTTGTCAAATACAAATGTTACCAGAAATGGAAGGTTTGGAAGTTGAGTTGGCTCCTGAATCGTGACCAATTCCTGCGAAGGCAGGAATCTCCTAATAGATTTAAAAATAAGTTGGTAAAAGCACTAGCATTGGCAGAATCTGTTTTTTTTAATTCACGGTTAATTCAGAATCTTTATTCATGAGATTCCTGCCTTCGTAGGAATTTGTTACTCAGTCTTATAATCAATCAATTTAGTAGGTCCTTCCAACAAAAAACGATCAATTTTTAGCGTTCCATCTTCAGTAGTTACAATTTGCCATTTAATCAAAGAAATTTTACCATTTTCAATTTCAAGACCTGTAATACTTCGTGGATGTACACAACTCCCGTCATTAAAAAACGCAATATCACCAGGTTCAGGAAAACGTGGTCTGTGTGTGTGGCCAATAACTGTTATTAGGTTGTCATTTTCAATAATCCACCTTTTGGTTCTGCGTTCAACTTTAATTAATTCTGTATAATTTTTTGCCGGACTTGTAGGATCCGCAATTCCCATAACATTTAAAGGTTTCCAAAGTATTCTTACCAAAAAACGACTCCATTTCCAAAATGTGTAGTTCCACCAATCTGCTTGGTGACCATGACATAAAAATAACTCTTGCTGAGTATCAGAATGTTGTAGCACAATACCTTCGTGATATTTTATATCGCAAAATAAGTCTATATCTTCTCCAGTTTTGGGATCAAAGTAGGTGTTGAGGTGCTTATCTACATAAGCTTCATTTCTATACACCATATCATGATTTCCCCAAATCATGTGAAGGCGTTCTTCATCATGAAATTGCTTCATTAACATATACACATTCTTATGAGCATAGAAAATAGATTCAAAAGATAGATTTTCCCATAACTCATCACCATCACCGAGTTCGCAATACTCAAAACCCTCGTTATAATAATGTTTTAGTGCATGAAAGTAGATATTTCTGTTATTGGCAAAGTCATCAGCAAAACTATTATCTCCTCTGTGGCAATCGCTAAGTAAGATGAACTTAGAGCTATCGTCAAAAGTAATGCGTTGTGCATTTTTATAAGCGCGATCGAGTCTGGTTTTTGAAGACATAAACCGAATTTACATAAATTATTCAAGACTCATTTCATCCAACAAAAAAAAGCTTCCCGATTAAGGGAAGCGCTTTACTAATAGCCCTAAATATTTAACTAATAGCACTCTAATTAATCACTACTTTTTTGGTAAGGACCCTTAATCCAAGTATACTTTAATTAAGTATACACCAATAGGTAAGTGATATTCTTTAATTTCTTCGATAAGATTTCTTTTTTATATATATAATAATTTTATTTTCGACAATCAGGATTCGACTACTAATCAAAACGAATATCCATGACTTTTTGAACCGTAAATATAATTTCTGCACTATCACCTCCATTGCTGAACCCTGAAACTTTATAGGTTTTTAACTCTGATGTAATATCTGCGATATTAATTTTTTTTGATTTTGTTCCTAATTCATCATCAGCACCTCCCATAAAACCCATGTCCTTATCTGCTTCGGTTAATTTTCCTGTAACTTCAAAATAACCTGTAGTATTCCCTTCTTTTAATTTTATCTCCATACCTTCATTGATAGGTGCTTCTGAGCCTTCTGGAAGATTAACCGAATTACTTTCAGATTTATTCCAAATGACATTAGCTAAAAAATTATCCTCACTGTAGTCTACGCTAATGGTTCCAAAAAACTCGTTAGAACTTCCTGCTTCATCACTATCGATACTTAAACACTTAATACTAACAATATTTAGTTTGTATTTGTAATCTACTTTTTTAGGTTCTGAGAAAAAACCACCTTTAGAACGGGTTGGCTTAATATAATTATCTACTAAATATTGATCTGTAACTATTTTTAAAATGGCACGCTTTTTTGCTATTTTAGAATCTTTGGGCCAATATTTTTCATCCAATAACATAAATGTAGGACTTAGTTTCACAAATATTGGTAAAGGTGTATTTTCTACTGTTTTATCCCACTCTTCAAAAGTTTTTCCTGCACCACCTTGTATATATTGATTGGTACTAAAGGTTTCATTTTTAGTGCCAGTTACATTTTTAGTGCCATAGTCAAATGAAACATCTGCGCCAATATCAACAGCTTTAATTTTTGCTTTTACAGATGCTTTAAAATCTACAGACTTTTCTCTAGTTGCTTCGTAAGATTTTTTGGTGATTCGAGTACTAGCCACATATTTTCCTCCAAAATCTGCACTTGCAATAAAATGTGTTCCGTATTGATCTATAATAGCTTGATATTGTGCCTGAATATTTTTTATTTGAGAAGGTAGAGCCTTTCCTTTTTTCATTGTAGAAGAATTTACCGTTGGGAATGATGAAGGGACAGGTAAGTTATCTATTTTTTCTCTAAAGTCGAAGTCTAGTTTTTGACGTTTTTTCCTTGAGGTTTTATTGTCTCTCCAGGTCATATCCAAACTAATATTGAACATTTTCCGCTCATCTACTTGCGTATAATAAATTTCTGTAGATCCAAATTTTGTATTATTCATTTGTTTATAACTCGCACTCATACTTCCTCCACCTACAGGACTATCTACAGATAGACCTACACCAGCACCAAAATTAGATGTAAAATCACCATAGCTTTCGTTCCACTCTTTATATTCGCTACTTTTTCCACCACTTAGTGTTAAATAGTCGGTTCCATATGGTATCAATTCATTGCCTTGCATACCACCTGTTTTTAATGAAGTTATAAGAATAAAAGGATTTTCTTTTTTGTACTGACTTGCGGATTCTGCAATTTTTAAGGGATCTAGTGTTGCATAATCTACACCTTGCCCAAGCCATTCTACAGCTGGTAAAGGTTTTCTTTGAGATTCTCCAGCTCCAAAAAATTGAGCGTCCATGGCGACCTCCATAATGTCTTCGTGATTATCGTCGTATTCTCCTTTATAATTGTCTAAGCTAAAATTATCTGAGCTCACAAATTCGTCTACCGTATCAATAGGTATGTTATCTTCATAACTAACAAATTTTAGTGAAATTCCAGAAATATAAGTATTGAATTTAACTTTAAACCCATGAAATGAGAGCCCTGAAGCTAATTCAACTTTAAAAGGTTTCTTTCCTCTTAAACCAAAATTTTTAGATTTTGTACTTGAGGTTGTAAACGATATATTGTGGATAAAATCACCGTAATCGCCTAGATAAGCACCTTTAACACCTGTAATGCAATCCCCTTCTGGTACTGTAAAGATTTGTGTTTTGCCTTTTTTAGAACCTAAAATTGGTAATTCTACGACGTCTCCATCTTCTGTTTCAATTACGGTTTGCATGCCAAGAATAACATAGCTTCCCCAAACACGAATTTCTATAACCCGTGAGCCTTGAGGAATGGTGTCTTCAAATTCTTCACCAGTGCTACCTCCACCATAATTTGTGCTGTCTTCAACCAAATCTGATTCTGATTCGCCAGGCGGTGTACCAGTAAGACACCAATGACTTGTATCTTTTGAGGAGGTGTTTGAAATAGATGCTTTAACAGTTGGAGCTGCATTTGCTACTGGAGGACCAGAAGATTTTTTTGCTACTGGAGGGCCACCAAAACCAGATGAGAGCTTGGTCGCACTACCTTCAAAAGCTTGTGACTCCTGATTGAATATTTGGTATTTATTATTTTTGAAAAAGTAGAGATAGCCATCATCAATATTTAGAATGGCATCTACACCAGATAATTCCCAACCACTCCAATCGCCAATACTATTAATTTCGCTTACAGAATTATCTTCCTTACTATAAATAACATAGTCATCTCCATTAAAAAATAATAGTTGTGATTGTCCCCATTCTACAGCGGCATCAACTGTGTTACCCCAAGAAGTTGGTAGGTTTGGAAAGTCTCCATAAACCTGTATACTAGGACCGTTAATATTTAACATAACATAGGTGATACCATTAAAAAGCATAATATTGGAATTGTCCCACTTTACTGCAGAAGTAATTGAAGAAAACCCTGTAGGTAATTCACCATAGTCAGTAATATCCATACTAACTGTTTCACCTTCAATAAGGGGTACAAAGTTAATACCTGTACCATTTATAAAAGCAGCCATTTGCATATCTGGTATAAAGACAGACGAGCTTAATCCATTAGCGATATTGTTGTCTAATTCCCAAGATTTTTGCGCTGCAATAGTTATTGATGAAAATAAAAGCAGTGTAAAAACTATATGTTTTAATATTGAAGTCATTTGTAATTTAGTTTAATTGCTTAAATGTTTAGCCATTCTTCTTGCTTTTTCTTGCTTTTTTAATCTTAGAGTTGGCTTTTTTATTGGCTTTTTTAGTGTCTTGTTTAGTCTTTTTAGCAATTTTTTTTATTTCTTTTTTCTGCTTTGCGGCTTGCTTCGTTTTAGCAGATTTAATTTTTGAATCTAATTTTTTTTCCTTTGCTACATTTCTTTTATCAAGTTCTTTTACAGGTCTTTTGTTTACTTTAGATTGCTTTTTCAATAGTTTATTTGTTTGCTTATCTACTTTTTCAGGTATTTCTTTTAGTTTTTTATTTTGTTTTGTCATAGTGGTAACCTTACCACCAGTAGTAATTGTTTTGTGGAGATCAGCACTAGTTTTAGCGATTTTTTCTTGTTTTTTCTGCTCTTGTGCATTTTTTAAATCATTACGCTGATTAGATTGTTTGGTTAAAAGCGTGTTTTTATCATTTTGATTATCCATTTTTAATAAGCTTTTCCTAGCATTAGCATTATTGTCTAAGTTTTGCTTGTCGCGTTCCATTTGTAGCATTTTCTTATTAGCTTCTAATGCTATATTATTTACGTCTCCGTCACGTTGGTTAGCTGCACTTAACTCTTTACCTTGTCGGTTAATTAGATTGTTTTGTTGGCTCCTGTATTTATTAATAATACGTTTTTGGCTTGCTTTAAAAGTATTTTGCGCTTTTAATTTCTCTCTTGCAGCTTCGTCAAACACGGATTTATTATCTCTCGCATAATCGCTGGTTAATTTTTTAAATTGAGGGCTATCCTCTCCATAAATTCTTTTATAATTCAGCTTTTCGGTTGCATGGTCACTTTCTAATTTTGCGAGCTTAGCATCATATATGCCTACAGTCTTATCTCTTGCAGCAGCAGCAGCATCAAGTTCTGATTTCTGTTTTTTAACTATTGCCTCTATTTCTGATTTTTGATCTTCCTTAAGTTTTTTTGTTCCTTGAGACTCTTGTGCATTAATTGTTGAAAATGATAACAGACATATCAAAATCATTTTAATTATTTGTAATGGTTTCATAATTGAAATTTTTAATGTTAATTTAATCATCTAAGTGTTTCAGATTTCTATTAATTTTTCTCAGCTCCGTTTTGCTTTAAAAGCTTTTTAATTTTATTCCCTTTAGCAATTTTTAAAACAGTCTTTCCCTTACTGTTTTTTGCATTAACATCTGCGCCTGCTTGTATTAACATATCTACAGTTGCTAATGCTTTTCTGTCTCTAACTGCTAAATGTAATGGTGTATTTCCTTGAGAAACAGCATCAACATCAGCGTCTTTTTCGATAAGAAGCTTAGCTATTGCAGAATTATTATTTTTAGCCGCAAGATGTAAATAAGTAAGACCGCTAGAATCACTTTCATTAACATCTAGACCTAGGTTTATTAATATTTTAGAACAGTTTAGGTTGTTATTTACAATGGCAATAGTTAATAAGTTTTGATTGTTTGCGTCCGCTCCAGCATCTATTAATTGTTGTAAAACGAGATGCGCACTATTACGCACTGATAAATCAACACCATCTTGAGGTTCAGCACCAGCATCTAGCAGCAACCCTGTTAATTGTGTGCTATTATGTCTTGTAGATTTCTGTATGAGATTGGCCGAAGTGCCATCTGCATCACGCTGCAGTAGTAAGCTAACTATACTAGGTTTGTTTGCAATTACTGCATCTTCAATACCATCATTAGCCTCTGAACCAGCGTCAAGCAATAGGGTTGTAATTTCTAAATTACCACTTGTACTAGATGCTTTAATAAATTCTGGTTTATCTGATTTTGCTTTATTATCAATAGCTAGTTTAACCATGGGAGTATTATTTTGTTTAATGGCAATAGGTATAATTGGATTCGCATCAGCATCATTTTTTAATAGCAATTTTAATGTTGATATTTTATTTGCTGTAGCGGCAGCTTTTATGCCCAAATTTGCATCTCCTTCTTTAGCTAACAATAGTTGTAAAATAGCATCTTCTCCAGCAGCCGATAAAGCTTCAATTTCAGAATTTGGTTTTGCGCCTTTCTCTAAGAGTAAAGCAATCATGTCTTTCTTTTTTCTGGCAATAGCATCTTTAAAAACGGTATTGGCAGAAGCAGAATGATTTTCAATAGCTAATGTTGCTAGTTCAATATCACTTTTTTTAACGGCATATTTTAAAGCACTATTGCCATTTCCTCCAGCTTCTAATGCAGCATAGACTAAGTCTGATGCATCTTTTTTAATGCTCGCCTCCAAGGCATAGTTTGGGTTAAACCTTTTAGTAATCATCATATCTGCTAATGGATATTTTCCTAAACTTAGAGCCCGATCAAACATTTGAGTGGTTATAGTAACATTATGCGAGTCTATCATTGTATTAAATAATGAAACTTTTCCCTTTTCTATAGCTTTAAGTGCTACATAGTTTTTGTCACCTCCGTTATTAACAAGCACATCAATAAGCTCATCATTATTTTTATTTATGGCTTGGTCTAAAGCATAGTTGCTTACTTTGGCTTGACTATCTACTAAAAATTGAACCATTGAGGTATCTCCACTACTTTTTTGTACAGCAACTTCTAATGGTGTTCTGCCTTGGGTATTTGTAGCGTTTATACTTGCTCCTAATTCTAAAATCTCTTCTACTTGACTTTGATCTGAACTAGACACTGCTTTAAATAACTTAGTATTCATTACGTTCGCTGCAGGTGCAATGTTAGTAGCAGTAGCAGCATTAAGGCTATTAGTACTAGAAGCTGATAATGTCGACTTGGCTGCGGATCCACCATCTCTGGTAGCCATAAGATGGGCGTTTCCTAGGTCTATTTTAATCTTAGTACCACTAATAACTTTAATTGTTAATTCATCGTCACCTTCTCTGGGTGTACCTTGATAGCTTTCTAGAACGGATCCGTCTAGTTTATTTAATTCGTATACAGTAGTTCCATAACGCACTAGCATATCATAATCTACACCTGCTGATATTTGAATATTAGTAGATGTGCCTTCTATTGTCCATTTGCCTGAATAAGCACTTACATCGCTTCTAGAGGTGTTTACAAGGTCAGAAAGTGAGCCTTGTACTCTATATAAATTCCCCCAATGTATCGACCCTGAAGAACTGTAAGCATTTTTTCTAATGCCTAAAAAACTAGGATTACCTCCAATAATTTGAACATAGTCCGTGGATCCAGTACTAGTTGTGTACGCACGTCTAAAAGCTCCATATGCGGCAATCCAAGTGAATTCGCCAGAAAGCGCGTTTTTTATCTCTTTATATAGTTCTTTTTCGTCTGTAATGAGATCTGCGTCAGAATTACTGTCTATTTCAACAAAAATAGTTGTTGCAGAGCCTGTTATTTTAAATGCAGCAATAGTTTCTTTTTTATTATTTTTTAACTCATACTTACCAGTTATGTCGATTCTAGAATTAAAATAAGACGCATTAGTTTCATTAGAAGCACTAGCAAATGAGCTTTGTGAAATTATAAGATGACTAAAAATTAAGAGAATTAATAGCCGATTTAACAGATTGTTTTTAGAAAAATAATTACATGATAGAGTCGTTAAAAGGGGAATTTTATTTTTCATGAGTGAATTATATTTAATAGTTACACCTATGCCTAGAGCACCTCTACACATAAGTTATCATCTTAATTAGTAACAATGCAGTCGTCGTAATGTGTTATCACCACAAGCCTGTAATTTTATAAAACTATGGGTTATTAGAGATTTAAAGTTGACTTTGTGTGTGAGTGATAGATAAAAGGTTATGAACAGTATAATTATGGTTGTAAATAAAAATATATGCTACTCTTTAGTTGATAAAAAGGGATTATTAATTTTCGCACATACAGATTAAAACAATTTTGGAAACGTCGTTAAATTTTAGGTTTTAAGCATTTTTATAAGCGCTACCTCAGTTTTTTGCTGAAAATATAGCGTAAAGGTCTTATAAGAAATAAAAAAGGCGAGCCCCTTATGCTCGCCTTTTCAAAACTAGAAACTGAATGGTTGTTCTAATTAACAATAATTTTTTTGATGTGAACTTGATCTCCACTTGTAATTTTAAAGAGGTACAAGCCAATATTTAAATCAGAAACATCAATCACTTCAGTTTGTTTTAGTGCCATTACTTGTTTCCCTAAGATGTCATAAACATCAATACTATCTATTGTAGTATTAGAACTAATATAGACATTGTCTGAAGCTGGGTTAGGATATATAGATAATTTTTGTAATTCATTTGTTTCGACGCTAAGCACATTTCCATTAAACTCATTAACAGCGCCTGCTGTAGTAATGGTAAAAAACTCTGATCTTGCATTTATACCCATCATACCTGCATCTGTTGAGTTAGGATCTACATCATTTTCAAATAAACGCGCTTGGTCATTACCATCAGAAGGAGTAAAGGTCATCCAAAGAACTTCTACATTTGCATTTAGTACACCAATATAGCTTGCGCCTCCTGTGGAGTTAAACACGTAATAGTCATTACCTGGTGCCGCACTAGGAGCTGTAATAACACCAGCGGGATTATAAGAAGACACACTCTCACTTGTATACGAAAGGGTTCTTGTACCAGTGGCATCTGTAGGAAATACTATAGTAACAGCAGAAGTCCCTCCTGTAGTCACTGGTGCAGCAGCTGTAATATCGCGCGTTACATATAGCTCGTATTGCGATGTAGCGGAGTTCCAGCTTAAGCTGTAGGTTACATTTTGTGCAAATAATGCTGTTGAGCAAATTAAAATTGCTAAAAGAGTAATTGTTTTTTTCATATCTAATTATTTAAATTATTTAATATTTGATTAGCTTGGGTTTGTCTTAATTGTTCATTCTGCTGTTGTTGTGCACTTCTAAAATTAGAAGGTGAAGGCAACTGTTCATTAAACGAATTGTATTGCGAGCTAAAACTTGTATTTAAGGGATAAAGGAGAATAGATAATAGTATTTGATTGGTTTCATTAGAGAAACTAATATTACCATCTAGAAACACATCAGATTGAAAGTACCCATCTACAAAAGCATAATTGGAGCTAAAAGTTGTATTAGCTGGAAACAAAATAATATCAGTAGTCACAAGGTTAACATCGCCAGAGAAATTTACTTTACCATCACCATTGGCATCACCAGCCCAAAGTGCCATAGTACCATTTATATTTACCATAGCATTAGTACCAAATGGTGTTTTACTTCCATTGCTAAAATTTTGTGATTCATTTAAAGGAAAAGCCTGCTTAGTAGAGCTCATAATACCTAAATGATTACGATGATTAATAACCACATTATAATGTTTTGCTGGTTGTAAAAAAATTAGAGGACTTATACCATCTACATCAACAATATCACCATCGCGTTGTAAAAGTGCAGATTTACCTTCTATAATTTGGGTGTTGTCTGTGTCATCTCGCAGTTCTACCCAAACCCAGTCTACAATGGCGTTTGCACCAGTCGTTGTATAAGGTGTACCGATTACCGATGCATTATCTGTATAAGGTGAGGTTATAGGCAAATAGTTATTTGCTCTTAAATCGTCGCGCATTAACGCGTCTGTACTATTTAAAAACGCACCTTGTAAATACACAATAGGTTGTACAACGGTTTGGTTGCAGTTGGTACTAAAACTGGTTTGAGCGTCTACATTAATACCAAATAAAGGTAAATTATTACCAGCATTCCAATCCGTGGCTATAGTATTATCATCTACAGTAACACATGTAAGGCTTGGGTTGTTATCAATAATTAAAATTGTAAAGTTTGAATTGTTTCCGTTGGCAATATTTAAGAAACTTAATTGGTTAAAGCCACAATCAAGATTATTTAAAACAGTATTTTGGCTTAGGTCTAGCGTTGTTAATTGGTTGGAGTTACATAGAAGTTCTTCTAGATTAGCGTTTTGGCTTAGGTCTAGCGTTGTTAATTGGTTAGCTTGACAAGTAAGTTGTTCTAAAAAAGTGTTTTGGCTTAGGTCTAGCGTTGTTAGTTGGTTGGAGTTACATAGAAGTTCTTCTAGATTAGCGTTTTGGCTTAGGTCTAGCGTTGTTAATTGGTTAGCTTGACAAGTAAGTAGTTCTAAAAAAGTGTTTTGGCTTAGGTCTAGCGTTGTTAGTTGGTTAGAGTCACAAAAGAGACTATTTAAATTAGCATTTTGGCTTAGGTCTAGCGTTGTTAATTGGTTAGAGTCACAAAAAAGACGATTTAAAACAGTATTTTGGCTTACGTCTAGAGTCGTTAATTGGTTAGAGCTACATCGAAGTTCTTCTAGATTAGCGTTTTGGCTTACGTCGATTACGGTTAGACCATTATTTTGACAATGTAGTACTTCTAGATTAGGGTAATCAGCAAAGGTTACGTTAGTAATAGCGTTGCTGCCATATTTAAGACTTATTAAATTTGTAGTGGCAGGTAAATTTAATTCGGTTAAGTTATTAAACCCACAATCTAATGCAGTTAAACTTATAAAATCTTCGATACCTGTAAGGTCAGCTATGTTTAGAAAAGGAACATTTAAGATTGTGACCGTATCAATTCTAGTGGTAAAGACAAAATCATCATTAGCAATACCATTACCCATACTATTTGGGTCGCCTAAAGCTACAGTAGCTCCTGCGGCATTGTGTGTTTCTAAGTAATTCTCAAAATTATCGTCTGGTACAAAAGTGTCACACTTGGTGCTAAAACTGGTTTGTGGGTCTACATCAAACAATAAAGGCGTATTTGTATTACTGTTCCAATTATCTGCAATGGTTTGGTTATCTACAGTAACACAAGTAAGGCTTGGGTTGTTAAAGCTAGAAAATTCAAAAAAACTGTTATTGTTGCCGTTAGCGATATTTAAGGTTGTCAATTGGTTAAAGCTACATTGCAGTCGTGTTAAATTAGCATTTTGGCTTAGGTCTAGCGTTGTTAATTGGTTAGAGTCACAAAAAAGACGATTTAAAACAGTATTTTGGCTTACGTCTAGAGTCGTTAATTGGTTAGAGCTACATCGAAGTTCTTC